>Ga0316207_10000163_pt1 | contig 132284 bp, 124 predicted proteins | sample 6weekpyrite_MG_FD_204943 | JGI IMG/M metagenome (GOLD analysis project Ga0316207, IMG submission 204943) | Microbial mat bacterial communities from mineral coupon in-situ incubated in ocean water Damariscotta River, Maine, United States -... | ecosystem: Environmental > Aquatic > Marine >...
CCTGAAAAACATGGTTTGTAGACTCGATACGAACAGAATAACTCATTAAAATACTCAACTTTATTTTGGACGCGGATTATCCCCTAATGGCTAATAAAGATAAACCTTTTAAACACATTGTTATCGTAGGATGCGGTGATATCGGCAAACGTGTTGCTAAAATCTGGAAAAATACAGGCAAAACAGTTTATGCGGTCACACGCAGCGCGGGCAATTTAGAAAAGCTCAAAGAGCAACAACTGCAGGCGCATCAACTCGACCTCGATAATATTGATGAAAAAAAACTACCGCCCTGCCAGGACGCACTGCTGTACTACTTTGCGCCACCCCCTCGTCAGGGTATTCAGGATACGCGTATTGCCAACTTTTTGAAAAAGCTGGACACATCCAAACTTCCAAACCATATTGTTTATATTAGTACATCGGGTGTTTATGGCGACCAGCAAGGAAAATTGATTGATGAAACAACGCCTGTTAATCCCCAGGTTGAGCGCGCAAAACGTCGTTATTTTGCTGAACAAGCATTAGCGCAATGGGCACAGACACATAATGTCATGCTTACCCTATTACGTGTTGGTGGAATTTATGGCCCAGGCCGCTTACCACTACAACGTTTAAAAGATCAGGTTCCCATGCTGCATGAAAACTTATCGCCACAAACAAACCGCATTCACGCGGATGATTTAGCACAGGTATGTGTTGCCACTGCGGCGCAGACAACCGCTAAAGAAATTTATAATGTCAGCGATGGGACAAATAGTAATATGACCGAATACTTTAATACCATTGCTGATTTTTGTAATTTACCACGCCCCCCTTTAGTTGATTGGGATGAAGCAAAAAAAACCATCAGCAAAGGCATGCTGTCTTATCTAAATGAGTCGCGAAGAATGGACAATTCAAAAATGATTAACAATCTAAAAATAACACTGCAATACCCAACACTAAAAGAAGGGCTAAAAAACTGTCTGGATTAAATTATTTTGGTGGAAACTCACTTAATACTTCAGCTACCAAATCCCTGACTAATGTCGTATACGTTTCTGGTGTTGATCCACTTTCTAAAAACTCAGTTGCAGAACCGCGCCAAATTAGTTTATTAGATTTTGTAGAAAAAACGTCAATGGTTAACACTAAATTATCAATACTACGGCTCTCATCAAGAGGAAAATTAAAACCAAGCCCTATCGAAGAACGATGACCAAAACTGCCGAAACCAACTGAAAACCCTGAATCGTATCTTTCAAGCTCTCTTTTTAAATCCAAAAAATATTTTATTTCCAGTTCAGGGCTCTTATTAGTTTTAACAAAACCCTTTTCTAGCAATGAAGTGTTAATTTCCTGAACGACTCGCTGTTGCATAAAGGAACTATTAACTCTTGTATCTGAAGATATTCTTATTGGCTTTTCCTGAATACGAAATGATTTTAATTGAGCAAAATTAAACTCTTTATCGTAGTCAATATTTGCAGTTGATGAACATGCAGAAAGAAATAAATAGACAAATAAAAGGTTAACGAAACGCATGGTAAGACTCCATTATTTAGAGTATTAAAAGAAGTTTAAGCAGGTTTGCTCCGCTTACTTCTTAGCCATTTAATTAAAGGATCCCATTGTTCTAAATCTTGCCATACTTTAGAGGGCGCCATCTCAAAAATACCTATACCTTGATCTTCAGCATGAATATAATTTTGTGTATCACGTAACGTAGTCACAAAAGGAATTTTTAAACTTTTTAAAAATGCATATAAAGCGTGATAACTCAGAGTATTTTCACGGACACGATTTGCAATAACCGCCACTTTTGTTTCTTTTCTTGAGACTCGTCCATTTGTTAAAAGTTCCTTGATAAAATTAGCTGTAGCTCGAATATCAATCGGAGAGGGTAAAACAGGAATAATAATTGTTTCAACGCGTTTTACTAAATTGGCAAGTTCTTTTCCTTCTACTCTCCCCGGCACATCCATAATGACAATGTCAGTATCTTTCGAAAAGCGTACACTTTCTGTTACACCATTTATGCCCTTTATTTCGGTATATTCAGGAGAGCGCACTTTGAGCCAGTCTAAACTTGAACCCTGAGGATCAAAATCAACCAAGGTAACATTCTTTTCTTCGTAATACGCGTAATAACTAGCAAGATTAGTTGCGATCGTACTTTTACCGCAACCGCCCTTCGAATTTAATACCATTATTTTGCGCATAATTTCAATATATCCTTATTTTTCATCTAAAGCACTAACTGGATAAAGGCAGTATAATATAAAAAACCGTACCCTTACCTTGTTTAGATTTATAACTAATGGTTCCGTTATGTTTCTCAATAATATTTTTAGCAATATTTAATCCCAGGCCCGTTCCTTGTACTACCTCATTTTCTCGAAAATGAGTTTGAGTGAACTTATCAAAAACATACCCTTTATTTTTTTCACTTAACCCTTTCCCATGGTCTTCAATATTAACTTGTATTTTTCCAGGCAACTCTTTAAGGTATATTTTTATATTATCTTTTTCAGCGCCATACTTTACCGCATTGGATAGCAAGTTAGTCATAACTTGTAATAACCTGATTTTATCGGCATAAACAATATAATTTTTTGTCGGTTTTTCAAAATCAAATTCCGTATTAAATTTTTTTGCATAATCTGAATTATCTTGAATTGCTAACTCAACCACATCAACTAAATTAATATTTTGTTGGTCTAAATCAAACGCACCTGCTTCCATTTTTTTAACATCTAATATGTCATTTACCAATGTCGTTAATCTATCAATATTATTAGACGCTATATTTAAATAAACCTTAATTTCCTCGCTAACCTTACCTAGCGCTTCATTTTCAATTAGTTTAATTGCACCGCTAATTGAAGTTAACGGTGTTCTAAGCTCATGACTTACAATCGTAACAAACTCAGATTTTATCGCTTCTGCCTTCAACCTTTTCTTTTCTTCACTTTTCACCAAGAAAAACAAAATAATTCCAACAAATAAAAAGACAAATAAAACAAATAAAGTTTCAAAAACCAGCTTTATTTTATAATCGGATATCAAATCAGCTCTATTGAAGTCATATGCTGACCACAGTGTACCAGCAATATTTTTCTCTGCTGTCAAATAAGAAAGTTCCTCGCTTGTTAGCCGGTAATCTTCTCTAAATTTTTTATTTCTTGCACCTTCAGTTGTAATTTCTATTATGTTGTCGGTTTGTTTTAAAGCCAAAATAACTTTGTGCCCAAGACCCTGTACACTTTTTAAATATCCTGAAACTTCGTCAGCAGGAAAACTGATAAAAAAAATATATATTTTGTTTTTAATTTGAACCTGAGCAAGTAAATCATAATGATATACTTCATGATGAGGATGAACACGTGGGCTTGCCGTTTTTTTATCTATAAAAGACTTAATATCTGACAAACACAAATCCCCGATAAAGCTATCAAAATCTTCAAAATAAGGCTCTCCTTTCGTATCTGTAACAGTGAATGAAAAGTATTCAGGAAAATATTTTCTTATTTCTGATTCAAGCTGGCTTTTAATATCTTCATCGAGCGGGGATAAAGCAGATTTTTCTATTAGTAAGGCATGTTCATCCGCAAAAACCTGAATCAATCGTTTTCGTTCATTAATAAAGTTACTAATTGATTCGCTAACATTTTGAACCGAGTTCTGACCAATAGAACGATGATATTCTTTATAGTCATTTAATCGGGTAATCGCCGACCAGAACAAAACCATTATTAAGCCTGAGATTAACAGTCCAAAAATAAAGCTTGTTCTCTTATATAACGGCATAATATTGTGTGTTAAAAGTTCCCGTTTATTCCTACATAACTTATCGGCTATGAATTTCTATTATTAAATATATTTAACTCATCCCATATATCATCAACGCGTTTTTTTACATCATTGCTCATAATAATGGGTTCTCCCCATTCCCGTTCTGTTTCACCTTGCCATTTATTGGTTGCATCCATTCCCATCTTGCTGCCTAAACCGGAAACAGGTGAGGCGAAATCTAAATAATCTATCGGGGTATTATCTATAATTGTTGTATCTCGAGCAGGATCCATTCGTGTTGTCATCGCCCATATAACATCGTTCCAGTCCCGGACGTTGACATCATCATCGGTGACAATAACAAACTTGGTATACATAAACTGACGTAAAAAAGACCACACACCCAGCATAATACGCTTTGCATGTCCCGGATATTGTTTTTTCATGCTCACCACGGCCATACGGTATGAACAACCTTCCGGCGGCAGGTAAAAATCAACAATTTCGGGGAACTGCTTTTTAAGAATAGGCACAAACACTTCATTCAATGCCAAACCTAAAATAGCCGGCTCATCGGGTGGACGGCCTGTATAGGTTGAATGGTAGATTGGATCTTGTCGATGTGTAATGCGTTCAATAGTAAAGACTGGAAAGCTTTCTACTTCATTGTAATAACCGGTGTGATCACCAAAAGGACCCTCGTCGGCTTCTTCACCGGGTGTTAGATAACCTTCAAGTACATACTCCGCTGATGCAGGTACCTGTAAATCCGAAGCAATACACTTAACTACTTCAGTTTTATCACCTCGCAATAAACCAGCAAAAGCATATTCCGACAGGGCATCCGGCACAGGCGTGACAGCGGCTAAAATTGTTGCCGGATCAGCACCTAGCGCAACGGCAACAGGAAATTTTTCTCCTGGATGTTTTTCTTGCCAATCTTTGTAGTCTAAAGCACCACCACGATGCGCTAACCAACGCATGATGACCTTGTTTTTTGCGATAACTTGTTGGCGATAGATCCCCAGGTTTTGTCGATCCTTGTTTGGGCCTTTGGTAACAACTAATGCCCAGGTAATTAATGGTGCTGCGTCACCGGGCCAGCAAGTTTGAATAGGCAACTTTGTTAGATCAACATCATCACCTTCTAAAACAACTTTCTGGCAACCGGCTTTATTAACCACTTTTGGTGCCATATTTAAAACTTGTTTAAAAACAGGTAACTTTTCCCACGCATCTTTTAAGCCTTTAGGTGGCTCAGGCTCTTTTAAAAAGGCTAATAACTCACCCACTTCACGCAACGCCTCAACAGACTCCTCACCCATACCCATTGCAACACGTTCAGGTGTGCCAAATAAATTAGCTAATACTGGTGTATCAAAACCTTTTGGATTTTCAAATAAAATTGCCGGGCCTGCTGCACGCAAAGTACGATCGCAAATTTCCGTCATCTCAAGATTGGGATCAACTTCATGGCTTACGCGCACCAGTTCACCCTTGGCTTCAAGTTGTTTTATAAAATCTCGTAAATCTTTATATTTCATATTTACCTAAATTAATTTTTATACTCTAAAACCACCGTGGCGACGACGCGAACGATAATCCATTATAAAGTAGCCAATAATAATACCTAACAATAAAATTATACTTAGCAGCGTCCAGTACCATGTGGGAAATTGTGGTCGAATGCTTTCCAGCTCTTCTGCTGTTGGTATTCTATCTCCATTTAAATGTGCTAATGCAACATCGATACGTTGCTGCATAATATCATTTTGTTCTTTTACTTCTTTTAATTCAGAAATTATTTTCTTTTGATTAACGTTAACAACTTTTTTTGGCTTTTCTTTTAACTTTACTATTGTCGAATTTAATTCTTCAATTTTTTGTAATGATTCGGTTAATTTATTTTCGATTTCAGGATCAACAACAGTAGCACCACCATCCTTTCTTTTTTTCAAATCACGTATAGTGGTATTGGCATTTGAAACCTGATCCCGTCGGATTTGAAGTTCACGATTTTTTTTAGCATATTCTATTTTTAGCTTATCAAGCTCTTGTGTTGTCTGTTCATATTGATGTGCCAGCACATCATATTTTCTTGTGGAAGGAGTTTCTTCCATAACAAAACCGGAACTCACCCAGCCTTCTGTTCCATCTTCTAGCCGAACTTCAACAAAACCTGCTACAGAACTTATAACTTCCAACTCTGTGCCGCTGGGTACTGACTTAATCAGCGCACTACTCGCATCTGCTTCAGTGTGTATACCAAGCAATATGCGATCTGTCACATAACGAGTTTCAGAAAATACTTGCGTTGTAAAAAATAAAAACAGCGTTGTAAAAAATATTATTTTTTTCATTTACATCCCAATCTCATAAATTTCAAATTATTAAGCAATACCACTATGTCTTAACAAAGCATCAATCTCAGGTTCGCGGCCGCGGAAGTTTTTAAATAATTCCATCGGCTCTTTAGTCCCTCCTTGTTCAAGCACGCTCTTTAAAAAGGCATCACCTGTTTCCGAATCAAAAACACCTTTCTCTTCAAATAAAGAAAAAGCATCTGCAGATAATACTTCGGCCCATTTATAACTGTAATAACCCGCAGCATAACCACCGGCAAAAATATGTGAAAAACCGTGCTGAAAGCGGTTATAAGAAGGTGGTATCAAGACGGATACTTCTTTACGCACTTCATCTAATATTTTTTGAATACTTCCTGTTCCTTTATATTCAGGCTCATATTCGAGGTACATACGGAAATCAAATAATGAAAACTCTATCTGACGCAACATTTGCATACCCGCTTGAAAATTCTTTGCCGCATACATTTTATTAAATAATTCGTCGGGAATGGCTTCGCCCGTCTGATAATGTGCAGCAATTAAATCTAATGCTTCGCGCTCCCAACACCAGTTTTCCATAAACTGGCTTGGCAGCTCCACTGCATCCCACGCCACACCATTAATTCCCGAAACGCCAATATGATCAACCTGTGTCAACATGTGATGTAAGCCATGACCAAATTCATGGAACAATGTCGTCACTTCATCATGAGTAAATAATGCAGGGTCACTTCCAATCGGTTGCGTCAGGTTGCAGGTTAAGTAAGCAACAGGAATTTGTAATGAGCCATCTGCATTTCGCTTGCGCCCCATGCAATCATCCATCCATGCACCGCCGCGTTTTTTATCACGCGCATAAAGGTCTAAATAAAACTGTCCGCGTAATTCATTTTTATCGTCACGTATTTCGTAAAACTTTACATCGTCATGCCATGTTTCAACGCCATCTATTTCATTTATTGAAATACCATATAAACGTTTTACTACCGCAAACATACCGGGGACAACTTTTGTTTCAGGAAAATAAGGTTTTATATCTTCCTGGCTAAAATCAAAAGTGTGTTGCCGTAATTTTTCACCATAGTATGGAATGTCCCATGCTGATAAATCTGAAACATCGTGCTCTTGTCTCGCAAACCCGGTTAACTCCGACAATTCTTGTTTTGCCATCGGTTTTGAACGCTTCGCAAGATCATGTAAGAAACTTAATACTTGATCTGGTGTTTCTGCCATCTTGGTTGCTAATGATCGTTCCGCGTAATTTTTATAGCCTAACAACTGGGCTACTTCATGGCGTAAGGCAAGAATATCTTCCATTATTTCGCTGTTATCAAACTCACCTGCATTAGGTCCCTGATCAGAAGCGCGAGTCGAGTAAGCTTGGTACATTTCTTCACGAAGGGCACGATCATCTGCATAACTGATCACGGCGTAATACGAAGGAAAATTCAATGTAAACAACCAACCGCCCAATTCTTTTTCTTCAGCAGCTTGTTTTGCCATTGCTAAAGCAGAATCCGGTAATCCTGCCAAACAGTCTTTATCCGTAATATGTTTAGACCACGCTTGCGTAGCATCTAAAATATTTTCTTCATATTTACTCGTTAACTTGGAAAGCTGTTGGCGAATTTCACGAAAGCGTTTTTTCTTTTCTTCAGGTAAGTCGATGCCTGATAAATGAAAATCACGTAATGCATTATTAATTATTTTTTGTTGCGCCTCGTCCAGGCTTATAAATTCAGCAGAGTCTTTTATTGCCCGATACGCTTGATAGAGTTCAACATTCTGTCCCATCTCTGTGCTGTACTCACTTAGAAGCGGTAGGCAGTTGTTATAAGCATCGCGTAATGCATCCGAATTCACCACCGAATTCATATGACTAACTGGTGACCACATACGCCCTAAACGATCATCCATATCCTCTAAAGGCTCAATTAGATTAGCCCATGTGTAATCGGTATTATTTTTTAATAATTTTTGTACCTGTTCGCGATTTGACTTAATCAATGACTCAAATGCAGGTTCAATATCTTCAGCTTTAATGTGTTGGAAGGGCGGTAAGCCTGTCATCGCTAATAAAGGGTTTTCTGTGCTCATTTAATGCTTTTTCCTAATGCGGTTCGCGTACAATACTCTAAATATATAGACCCATAATTTAGCATGTTGGCAGCAAAAGGAATAACTTAAATCGTGAGCACAACCTCAGATACAAACACGCCAGATAATGCCCACCCTTACGAGCAACTTTCTCCAGATTGTATTCTTGATGCCTTAGAAGAGGTGGGGTTTATACCGACAGGAAGTTTGTTAGCACTCAATAGCTACGAAAACCGGGTTTACCAAATTAGCCTTGAAGATGACTCATTTGTTATCGCTAAATTTTACCGTCCTAATCGTTGGTCGAATGCCGCTATCTTAGAAGAGCATGACTTTTCGAACGAGCTCAAGCAACAAGATATCCCAATTGTGGTACCGCTTTGTATTGAAAACAAAACTCTGTTTGAATTTAACGGTTTTCGCTTTGCCGTCTTCCCTCCCCAAGGCGGGCGTACACCAGAACTCGAGCAAGTAGAAACATTAGAACAACTTGGTCGCTTCATTGGCCGCATTCATGCTGTTGGATCAACTCGACCTTTTGCAGAAAGACCGAAAATCAGCGTACAAAATTTTGGTTATGACTCGCTTAATTTCTTGCTGGAAAATGACTTTATTTCGCCTGAAGTAAGGGCTAACTATCAAAATTCAGCCGAAGAAGCTTTACAACTTGTTGCTGATCGTTATGACGCCATCTTGCCCAGAAATATTCGATTACACGGCGACTGCCATCCAGGAAACCTGCTTTGGCGAGACAATGCACCACACTTTGTTGACCTGGATGACTGCCGAATGGGGCCCGCAATCCAGGATTTATGGATGCTTCTTTCCGGCACAAACAATGAAATGAGCAGTCAGTTTCGACATATTCTCGATGGCTACGAAACCTTTTTTGAATTCGATCTCGCAGAACTCGCTCTGATTGAATCATTACGCACTCTTCGACTCCTTCACTACAGCGCATGGCTTGCACGACGTTGGACCGATCCCGCTTTCCCATTGAACTTCCCCTGGTTTGGCAGCCCACGTTATTGGGAAGAACAAATGATTACGTTGCGTGAACAAATCGAACGCTTACACGCCCCAAGTCTCCAAATTTAAAATTTTTGCACCAAAAACCATAAAGTTTATTTATATAAACAAACCTACAAGCTAAGGGTAAACCCTTCATTTATACTGATAAGAGTAAACTGCTATATGTCTGCATATCACATTCATTATATGCATATTGCAGTAATATATTGATCACATTGATTTAAATCATAAAACTATTAATTAAATACCTCAATTACATTCAAATTTTCGATTAAAACAATCAATTAATTAGATGCATATATGATAATCAAGTACTTAGGCTTACTCAGGGTATATAAGCATATAACCATGTAATTATTCAGGTATTTATTTGCTTATAAGTTTTACGCATACTCTATCTCGTTCAATTGAACATATAAAAATAACTAACCCCCACGTTCTTAAACTTTTAAAGGAGTGCATATGAATAAAGGGATAAATAGACGTAATTTTCTTAAATTCAGTGGTGCAGGAGTCGCAAGCGCATTAGCAGCCGGTACTGGCCTAGTTAGCTGGACCCCGCGCGCAGAAGCCGCAACCATAAACCAAACCTTTGTTATCACAGAAGGTTTTATCACTCAACCCGATGGTGTTGATGTTTACTTCCGCGGCTTTAGCCCAGACACCTCTAGCCTAACCGTTCCCGGTGCACAAATAATCGTTCAGGAAGGCGACACGGTTAATATCACCATCAATAACACGCTGGGTACTGATCACAGTTTTGTGATTGATGGCGTTGTCGATAGTGGCGTGATTGCCGGCGGTAGCAGCAAAACGATTTCATTTGTTGCCAGTAGTGCAGGTTCATACCTCTACTATGATGATTTGAATGCGCCATATAACAGACTGGTCGGTCTGCATGGTGCCTTCTCGGTTATGCCAAGTGGTAGCAGCAATGAGCTTTATGCTGGCAGCCCAACTTTTGTGCAGCAATATAACTGGGTTATTAATGACGTTGATCCGGCCTGGCATGACATTATTAGTAACGGCCGAACTCCTAGTACTGACTTTACCCCTTACTACTTCACCATTAATGGTCGTAGTATGCGTGTACCGGGACACCCTGATTATGCCAATCCTGATATTGACTCCGGTTACGCAACAGATACCCGTCTTGAAGGTAGCATTGGCGATCGTACTCTAGTACGTATCCTGAACGCTGGACACTGTATGCATTCGGTTCATTTCCATGCCAACCACGTAGAGTGGTTAGCGCGTAATGGCCAACCCCGTGCTGATGTCTGGAAAAAAGATACCCTGTTATTACCTAATAATAAAGGCAGCCTGGATGTTGTTTATCCATTTGAAGTACCACCGGATTCATGGCCACAAGTGACTACTGGCTCTTTCCCGATGCATTTCCATGATGAAATGACCCAGACCGCAGGCGGCGGACTCTACCAATTTGGTATCGCTACCACGATTGCCTTTAAATAAGATTTCAGGAGAATAGATTATGTTTAATATTTTAGAAAAATACACTCCAGTAATGGGCATGGGCGGTGGCGGTGGCGGCGGTGCCTGTTACGTTTACCCTGACGCACCTGCAACAATCGGTGAAGTAACACCCGACGTTACCTATGATCGCGGTATTTACATGAACGGTTCCATGACCATGGATGATGGCAATAGCGTCACCATCTGGGGCTTCACCGATGGTGGTGGTATGGGCGGCGGCGGCAATCAGTTCCCTTCGCCAGCTATGCGTGTCACCGAAGGCCAGGTTGTGCACACTAATCTTAGTGTGGATGGCATGATGTGGCTACATACCATTCACCACCATGGCATTGAACCCAGTCAGGAAAATGATGGCGTGGGTCACTATTCCTTTGATGTCGATGGTACGTACACTTACCAGTGGAAAGCGTCGCATGCCGGTACGTATTTTTATCACTGCCATACCAACACGGTATTACACGCTGAAATGGGCATGTACGGTGGCTTGATTATCGATCCACCTGAAGGTCCTGGTACGCTGTTTTCAGGCGGCCCCACTTATGACGTGGAAGCTATCTGGGCATGTGATGAAATTGATTCCAGCTGGCACAACCTCGATTGGGATGCCGGTACGTGTGGCGGTGATGTAGGCCTGAACAGCCTTAACCCTGATTACTTCATTATTACCGGTGTGGATGGTGCGCAGTCTGCGCTCACGAATCCCGGTGTAGCGGTAACAATGAACGTTGGTCAAAAATTGCTGGTACGTTATATCTGTGCAGGTTATTTACCACAACGGATTAACTTCGGTGGTTTAACAGCTACGGTACATATGTCAGATGGTCGCGCTTTACCGAACCCTGTTCAAGTTACTGAACTTGAAGCCAGTTCAGCAGAACGTTATGACTGTATTTTTGAACCCACGACAGCCGGGGTTTATGAAGTCACTGTTGATTATCTTGATTGGGTAACCGGCGATGTTGTTGGTACTGCTCGTACTCGCATTAACGTAAATTAACTATTACGTTATTATAAAAAGGAGGGTGGCCTGGCCACTCTCCTTTTTTTATTACCTTAAATTAATTGTTTTTTTATGTCTGACTATACCTTCCATGTTCTTGAGCGCCCCCACAATCATTTTATTCGCTCATTACGTTCTGCATTATCACAAAGCCATGCATCGATTACCGGTCATATAAATACAAAACCTCTCGGTATCTGCGTTAATGATTCATCAGGCGGAACATTGGCGGCAATCTATGGCTGGCTGGAATGGGGCTGGCTTTATATTGATCTTTTATGGGTCGATGAATCCATGCGCAAAAAAGGGCTTGGTAGCCGGCTATTAAAGCAACTGGAAGGGGTTGCCATCAAAAAGGGCATTCACAGAGCCTACATTGACACAGGTGATTTTCAGGCGCCGGAATTTTACAAAAAACATGGCTATGAAATTTTTGCTGAACTGCCTGTCACAAGCGATAGCGGTAAAGACTATATTAAATATTCCATGCGAAAAATGTCCCTGTAATATTTATAAAAAAATATAAAAACGAATCTTTATTTTTATCTTTTATATACTACCGCGATAAGGTGTATAGTTATATGTATCGAGCGCAAACATAAAAGATATGAATAATTTTAGTTCCAACCCAATTATTAAAGACCTGGTATTAATCGGGGGGGGGCACAGTCACCTTTTTGTCCTTAAATATTTTGCAATGAACCCTGTTCCGGGGTTACGCCTTACACTTATCACTCGTGATTTACATACGCCTTACTCAGGCATGCTACCCGGTTATATTGCAGGTCATTATGAATATGATCAGGCACATATTGATTTACGCCCTTTAGCTCAGCTTGCGAAAGCGCGCATTTTTCATGCTGAAGTTAACGATATCGACCTCAAAAACAAAAAAATTTTTTGTTCCAACCGACCCGCAGTACATTATGACTTAGCTTCAATCAATATTGGTTCCAGGCCAAGCACACTGCATATTCCTGGAGTAAATGAATTTGCCATAGCGATAAAACCCATTGATCATTTTTTATCGCAATGGGATGCTTTAACTCAAAAAGTTATAACGGCCACCAAACAAAATGATTTTCATCTTGCCATAGTGGGTGGCGGTGCAGGCGGCATAGAAATGACGCTGGCAACTCAGTACCGTTTGCACCATGTATTAAAGCAGCACAATATAAATTTTAATAAATTAAAGATTGATATTTATTGTGATAGCCCAACCATTCTTCCTGATCACAATTCAAAAGTTAAAAAGCATTTCCACAAAATATTAAAGCAACGTGATATTAACGTGCATACTCATCAACATATCACCAAAGTCGAACAAACATTATTAACCAGTGCAGATAACGCTCAACATATTGCAAATGCTGTGTTATGGGTAACGAATGCATCTGCACCGGCCTGGCTCGCTGACTCGGGCTTAGAAGTTGATAATAAAAATTTTATTGCGGTGAATGATTCGCTGCAATCTATATCTCATCCAGATATTTTTGCTGCGGGTGATATTGCTTCTGTTGTTAACCATCCTCGACCAAAATCTGGTGTCTTTGCTGTACGACAAGGCATGCCGCTTGCTAAAAATTTAGCGAGAGCGATTCAAAATAAAAAACTTATCCCTTTTAAACCACAAAATTATTTTTTAGGTTTGATTAGCACGGGAGACAAATATGCTGTTGCTTCACGAGGCAACTGGTCGCTTCAAGGTGCCTGGCTATGGAAAATAAAAGACTGGATTGACCGTAAATTTATGAAGAGTTTTAATGAGCTTCCCGAAATGAAGGCAGAAAATCCGCCGCAATATAACCCTGCAATAGCAAACAATCAAACTATCAACGAAATTTATGGCACCGCCATGCGTTGTGGTGGTTGTGGTGCAAAAGTTGGCAGTACTATTTTATCGCGTGTCATTAAGCGCTTGAATCCTATTACACGTAACGATGTAATAATTGGTTTATCCAAACCCGATGATGCTGCTGTTACAGAAGTACCTCAAGGAAAATTGATTGTACAAAGCGTTGATTATTTTCGTAGCTTTATTGATGACCCTTATATCTTTGGCCAAATAGCGGCCAACCATGCTCTTAGTGATATTTTTGCAATGGGCGCAGAACCACAATCTGCGATGGCAATTGCCACTATTCCCTACGGTATGGAAAATCAGATAGAAGAGCAATTGTTCCAAACCATGTCCGGTGCCTTAAACGTTTTAAATACAAGCAACACTGCACTAGTGGGTGGGCATACAAGTGAGGGGGCTGAGCTTTCGTTTGGTTTATCCGTCAGCGGCTTAATCGATAAAAATCATCTTTTGCGTAAATCCGGAATGCAAAGCGGTGATGTGTTAATTTTAACCAAAGCTTTAGGCACAGGCACATTATTCGCTGCTGACATGAGACAAAAAGCGAAAGGACGCTGGATTGATAATGCATTAAACAGCATGTTGCTTTCAAATCAAGCGGCTGCAATTTGTTTACATAAGCATGGGGCAACAGCGTGTACCGATGTAACAGGGTTTGGTTTATTAGGGCACCTTGTTGAAATGACGCGCTCATCTAATAAAAAAGTAGAAATCAATTTAGACGCCTTACCCGTTTTAGAGGGTGCGCATGAAATGATTGCCGCGGGTATTTTTAGTTCACTGCAAGAACAAAATAGTCGGCTACGCCACAACATTAAAAATACTGAAGAGTTACTCAAACACAAAAACTTTCCATTACTTTTTGACCCGCAAACCTCGGGAGGATTATTAGCCTCTATTCCAGTAGAAAATATGGAAGCGTGTTTAGCAGAGCTGTATGAATTGAATTATCCTGCCAGCATCGTTATTGGCAAGATAATGAATGATAGCGAGACTGAAGAAAATATCAGTCTGACTCAGCATTAATATTTACTCTGGCTTCCAAATCCCTACTGCTGGATTATCGGTTGCCACGCTTTTTCCCGCGACCGCAGCTGGTGCTTGTTGTTGAGGCGCAGCTTGCTGTTTTTGTTGCTTTGCACGGTCACCCGAGACATTTTTTGTGAATGCGGCTAACTGGTCGATTAACTCTTCACGCTCTTCATCAGAACCGGGGTAATCACCCAACATATAACCCGAAACCGCAGCAAAATACTGCAATGCCACCATCATATTCTGTTTTGCAGATTCGTCATGCTGACAAATCACACCGTATAAATTATCAATTAACTGGTCAGATAAAGTAATATCATTAGCCATTTTTTAATCCTTTTCATCAATTTACGTAATTTCTAAAATAATAAGAGGCGCAGATTCTACATTCCTTTATAATAAGGTAACAGCAAAACATAACCCGACGATTCGTCAGGAAATAACTTTTTAAGAGACTATTATGAGCCAACATTACGATCTTCTTTCTATTGGTGCCGGTAGCGGCGGTTTATCAGCGTGTGAACGTGCTGCAGAATACGGCAAAAAAACAGCGGTGATTGAAAATAAAACGGTCGGCGGAACCTGCGTCAACATTGGCTGCGTACCCAAAAAAGTGATGTGGTTTGCTTCTGAAGTTTCGGCTGCCCTGCACGATGCTAAGGGGTATGGTTTTGACGTTAAGGTAAATGGCTTTAACTGGAAAAAACTGGTGGATGCCCGCGAAGGCTATATCAAAGGCATTACGGATTGGTATGGCAACTATTTAAAAGACTCAAACATTGATTACATTCAAGGCACCGCAAAGTTTGTGGATGCCAAAACGATTGATGTTGATGGCACTCAATATACCGCCGATCATATTGTCGTTTCACCCGGTGGCTACCCCATTGTTCCGGATATTGAAGGCGCCGAGCACGGTATTACTTCCGATGGTTTTTTTGCTCTTCAAGAACAACCTAAACGTGTTGCGGTTGTTGGTGCGGGTTATATCGCCGTTGAGCTCGCAGGTGTTCTTAATGGTTTAGGAAGCGAGGTTTCTATGCTGCTTCGCCGCGAACATTTTCTTGGCAGTTTTGATGCGATGTTACGTGAAACATTGATGGAAGACATGATAAATGCAGGCGTTAATTTAATGACCAAAATTAATGTCGAAAAAATTGATAAAGACGCAGATGGCAAACTCACTGTACATTGTCAGGGTGGTATTGTGCTAGAAAAGTTGGATGCACTTATCTGGGCAATTGGTAGAGCACCAAATACCACACCCCTTAACTTAGATGCTGCAGGCATTAAATACACTGAACAAGGTTATATCCCAACCGATGAATATCAACTTACAAATGTTGAAGGCGTTTATGCCGTAGGTGATGTTATTGGTGAAGCACAACTTACACCCGTTGCTATTAATGCCGCACGCCGCTTGTCGGATCGTTTATTTAATAATATGCCAGATCGTAAACTTGATTATACAAATATTCCGACCGTTATGTTTAGTCACCCGCCAATTGGCACGATGGGTTTGACCGAAGGCGAAGCAAGAAAACTACATGGTGATGCGGTCAAAATTTACCAAACTCGTTTTACTGCAATGTATCACGCACTGGTTGAACACAAGCAACAAACAGCAATGAAACTGATTTGTGTGGGCGCCGAAGAAAAAGTTGTTGGCTTACACATTATCGGTAAAGGCGCTGATGAAATGTTACAAGGTTTTAGCGTGGCGATAAAAATGGGCGCAACGAAAAAAGACTTTGATAATGTTGTTGCTATTCACCCAACCAGTTCAGAAGAACTTGTGACTATGCGCTAGTTAAGATAAAAAGCGAAACAAGATTTTACGTTTGTTTCGCTTTTTATAATATTACTTTTTAACTTGTGAATATTTGATAAATTTTCTTGCCCGCTCTACCTTGTTTATGCAATTAGGATATTTTCCAAATTCATATTGAATCGCGGCCCCCGTTAGTAATGTTGCTGCTTTTGTATATTCAACCGTTCCTGAAAATCCTTTTGCTTTAGCAAAATTCAACTCTTCATTTGCCTTTTTTAATCCGCTTTGGCATTGCTGCGCGCTCTTACTTAAAGGATTTGTTTCGCAACCAGCAAGTAAGAAAACCGCCATAAGGAAAAGCACCGGTAATTTTTTCATAATCATTTTGTCTTTTTTTGAAATAAACGCACATTTTAACACTATCAAATAAAAAAGGCTGGAACCACATCATAAATACGGTATAGTTTTTATATGACAATACGCAATTTTGAAAATATACAGCCAAAAATACATTCATCAACTTTTGTTGATGAAACTGCCCTCGTCCTGGGTGACGTAAAAATCGGCGAAGAATCCTCAATATGGCCATTAACTGTTATTCGTGGTGATGTTAACTCCATTCGAATCGGCAGCAACACAAATATTCAAGACAACTCCGTATTACATGTCACTCATGATGGCCCTTATAATCCTGGCGGTTTTTCACCAACCGTAGGCAATGGTGTCACCGTTGGTCATCGTGTTATTTTACACGGCTGTGAAATCGGTGATTCATGCCTAATTGGCATGGGCTCAACAATAATGGATGGTGTTGTGATAGAGGCAAATAATATTATCGGCGCAGGATCATTGGTTACTCCAAAGAAGCGTCTTGAATCCGGCTATCTTTGGATGGGCAGCCCTGCTCGCAAGGTACGTAAACTTACTGACGATGAAATAGAATCAATAAAATATTCTGCCGCGAGTTATACAGAACTGAAAAATCAGCATCTAAAATGAAAATAGATTTTTATAGCGCCAAACCATACGATATATCTTTTTTTGAAGGAATGAATACTCAATACCATCACGAATTAATTTTCCATGAATACTCCCTTAATGAAGAAACAGTTAAGCACGTAGAAAATACCCGATGCATTTGTGTATTTGTAAATGACAAATTAAATGCAACCGTTTTAGAGAAACTTTACAACAAGGGTATTCGATTAATCGCTTTACGCTGCGCAGGCTTTAATAATATCGATATTGCTGCTGCAGATAAACTCGGTATAACCGTAGTACGTGTCCCCGCTTATTCTCCTGAATCTGTCGCAGAACACGCAGTTACTTTAATGCTGAGTTTAAGCAGGCATGTACATAAAGCTTATAATAGAGTTCGCGAAAGTAATTTTTCATTACAAGGGCTACTTGGTTTTGAACTACACCATGCAACCGTAGGCATTGTCGGTACCGGTCAAATTGGTACGGCTTTAGCAAAAATTCTTACCGGGTTTGGTAGCAAGGTTATTGCCTACGATCCTTCTCCCAGTGATGAATGCATTTCTATAGGTGTTCAATATGTCGACTTTAAATCATTATGCCAACAAGCAGATGTAATTAGTTTACATTGCCCATTAACGCCCGATACTCACCATTTGATAAATAATAAAACATTAAAAAACATGAAGGAAAACGTCATGTTAATTAACACGAGCCGGGGTGCAGTTATTGATAGCAAAGCCGCCATTGATAGCTTAAAAAACAAACATGTCGGCTACCTTGGTCTTGATGTTTATGAGCAGGAAGAAAACCTCTTTTTTCAGGATTTATCTGATCAAATTATTTCTGATGATGTTTTTGAGCGGTTACTTACTTTTCCTAATGTACTTATTACGGCTCACCAAGGATTTTTTACTGATGAAGCATTACGAAACATTGCTGAAACAACGTTAAATAACATTCAGCGCTTTGAAAATAACAGCGAATGTTTACACTGTTGTCACATTTAATTAATAACACCCACTAAAAAATAAATTGCTTATTAATTTATTCGATGCTTAAAAATTTTTCAATGACAGTTAAAAGTTTTACCATATCAACCGGCTTAGTTAGATAATCCTTAAAACCAGCAGATTTACTGCGGGCAATATCTTTCGCCATAGCATTTGCACTAACTCCAACGACGGGAATATTTCTTGTTTCTGAATTAGCTTGCAAGCACTTCTTCACTTCGTAACCATCCATGTCAGGAAGATTAATATCTAACAAAATTAAACCCGGTTTAAGTTCCTGTGCGAGCTCAAGCCCTTCATTTGGCACAGTAGCAGTTAATAAATATATATCTTTTCGGTGCTGTTTAAGTATACGTTGAATTAATCTTATATTAGCCGGGTTATCCTCAATATAAAGAACCATATATCGATACGAACTTTTGACAGGGCTTTCATTTATGTTCTTATCAATAGAACCAGGGGGTTTATGTTCAGCTGACATCACTATTGACATAGGTAATGTAACACAAAATTTACTACCTTTACCTCCCTCGCTATCTATACCTATATCGCCATTCATACAATTCATAAGTCTTTTGCTTAATGCCAACCCTATCCCGCTTCCTTCAATGCCTGTTGCATCTGCACTCAATCTTTCAAAAGGAATAAATAAATGTTCTTGTTCATGAGTCGTTAGTCCAGCCCCCTCGTCTGCTATACATAGCTTCAGGATACCACCAGCACTCTCACAAGAAATTTTTATTGAACCTTTTTCCTTATTATATTTAACAGCGTTGGATAGCAGGTTAAGTAATACTTGTTTAAAGCGAGTACGATCTGCAAGTACATAATAGTTATTATTACAGCTGTTGTATTCATCAATAGTAATTTCTTTTTCTTCAGCTAATGGCTTAATTAATGTTACACATTCAGTCAAAACATCTTTAACAGAGACAGGTTCCAGGCTGACTGATATTTTTCCCGCTTCAATTCTGGCCAAATCGAGTACATCATTAATCAACTTTAATAAGTGTTCACCAGCACTAATTATTTCGTGTACAGATTCAGTCTGATCTTCACTTAGAGGCTGGGATGTATCTGCTTCCAATATCTGAGAGAAACCCAAAATAGCATTCATCGGTGTGCGTAGCTCATGACTCATGTTTGAAAGAAATTCAGACTTTGCCCTGTTTGCGCGTTCTGCATCCTCCTTCGCATTCATTAACTCTGATGTTCTGTTTTTAACACGTACTTCCAGTTCAGAATTAAGTTTTAAGATTTGTTCTTCTGCGTGTTTTTGTTCCGTAATATCAACAGCTGTTCCTGTCATACGTATAGGTTTACCATCAGCACCTCGCACCACATAACCGCGACCAAGAATGTATTCCCAATGAGCATCCTTGTGATGCATACGAAACTCAATTTTAAATTCATCTGTTTTACCACTAAAATACTCTTCGATAGCTTGCATAACTTGTTTAGAGTCATCAGGGTGTACTAACCGTTCAAAAGTTGAAAATTGATTTTCCAATTCATGATCTTTATAGCCAACCATTGCTTTCCATCGCGGAGAGTAATAAACCTCATTGGTCAATATATTCCAATCCCAGACCCCATCATTGCTTCCTTTCATTGCAAGATCAAAACGCTCTTCGCTTGCAACAAGCTCTCTGCGCACACTCGCTAATGAGTCCAGCATCTGATTAAAACCAACTGCTAACTGACCAACTTCATCAACACGTTGTATATCAACTCGTAAATCATGTTCCCCATGCTGTATACGAGTAGAAACATTTACCAACTGGCGCAAACTTTTAGTTAGGCCTCTTGCCATTAGCACAGCAAATATAATCCCAATCACAATGGCAATCATCGTGTATAAAACACCATTTCTTGTAATGACGTGTAAGCTCGCAATATTTTGATCCTGACCCAAAGCAACTCGTGCCCAGCCAATCTGACTCTGATTAGCAATAATTGGCGCAGCTATATCAATTAGTGTTTTAGTATTATTTAACGTTTGTACGCTGTTACCTGAAACCAATAAAGTTTTACTTTTCGAATCATTGGCGTATTGACCCACGAATTTTTTGTGTGTGTGGCCGAGAATCTTACCTTCGTTGTTAAGTAACATGGCATATTTCAAACTAGGATATTTAGACTGAGATAAAACAACTTCTTCTATCCCAATAATATCGTTTGCTAATACCCACGAAGTACTGTTTGCAGCAAGTGTCTCAGCAAGGCTGATGGATTGTTCAATAGATTGTTGATGTAAAAAACTGGTTTGCCGTTCAACCATATCATAAACAAAAATTGACATAAGAATGGCATGGACAATTGCAATCCCTAGGATCAATTGACGTCTGATCGAGGAGGTCCAAAATGATATTATAGACTTTACAAAAGATCTCAGCATAATATCTCAGTATTATTTTTTTGCGGGATCACGTACTTGCTTACTAAATGTAGCCAGAAATTCACGCACTGGTTGATATGTCGCATCGCTAGCAGATTCAAATTGCGACAATTCCATACGCTCAAGTATCGCTTGTCCTTCTTTATGGGTATGTAACTCAAAAAGTAATTTAGCAACCTGCTGAACAAGTTTATCTGGCATATCATCTCGTGATACCAAACCATTGTTTGGTAAAGATGTTGTTTGCCATTTTATCTCAAGTTGCTCTGCCAATTGTGGGCGCTCTTTTGAGAGAGCTTGCCAAGGAGGGGGCCAGGTTGCGCCTGCAACGGTATCTCCGAGAAAAACATTCATAATCGATGACTCTTGTGAACCAACATAACGATTATCAACTTCTTTCATAACATTAAGACCATGTGTATGAATATAATATTGAGGCATCATGGTAGCAGCAAGCGCTGTAGGTGCAGGGTAACTCACGGCTTTACCCTTTAAGTCTGAAATAGATTTTATACCGCTGTCTTTTCTTACAAGTATGATGCCGCGAAAATTATGATCATCCCCCATTTTTCCAAAGACGTGATAACCATGCTCTAGGGATCGAACAGTTTGATATGGGTTGGGAAGTGAGAAATGAAATTCACGGCCGAATAATTTTTTGTCATAAGCCGCATAGTTACGAGATGCTTCCACTTTAAATTCAGCGCCTTCTATATTTTTATTCAAATAATCCATAAGCGGAGAAAAAATATTATGTAAGCGCGTCGGGTTATGCAGAGGATGAATACCAAAGCGGTAAATTTTTTTATCTATTGCAGCCGAGCTACTAAATTCTACCACTTGTGTTTCTGTTTGATCGCTACAACCCACAACAACAAACGGAATAACTAAGCTAAGCAATAGCCAATATTTGGCAAAAAATTGATGTTTTTTTACATCAAGCATAACTTTTCCCTCTACAAAGAGCCCCTACGAATACAACAGTATAAGCTCGCCTACTAAAATATAACGCCTGTAAAGGTAAAAAATTGTTTCATATAACTACAAATACATTTTTATTCTTTCGTAATGGAGGCTTTGAGCCATTTTTAGTGGAAATAATTGAAGAGAAGAATTACATGTGCACGCTTTAAAAGCTGCAAAATACAGGGCAGTTTATCTAAATTTTATGCCTGAAGTTCGTTCCGTAACTTTACGATAACAGGCTTTGTTTCTGGCTTCACACCACGCCAAATAAAAAATGATTCAGCCGCTTGTTCGACCAGCATACCTAAACCATCTAATACCTTTACCGCATTATGACTTGTTGCCCACTGCATAAAAGTTGTGGGATTTGCGCTATACATCATGTCATAACAACTGGCATTGTCATTTAACAATGTATCAGGCAAAGGCGGTAAATCCCCCTGCAAGCTTGCAGCTGTCGCGTTAACAACAACATCAAACCTTAAATCAGTAATAGCATCATAACCGCCACCCTTAACATTACCGGCATCCGAAAAGTCATCGGCAAGGTCTTTTGCTTTATCTGGAGTGCGATTAGCAATGAATAGTAAAGCAGGGTTTTGTTTTAATAATGGAATAAGTACACCGCGTGCTGCACCACCTGCCCCCATTAATAATATATTTTTACCTTTTAACTCAATATCATGATTAATGGTTAAGTCATTGACCAAACCAACACCGTCGGTGTTATCACCAAATAACTTATCATCTTCAATCTTAATGGTGTTTACTGCACCCGCACGCTCAGCACGCTCACTACGTTCTGTAACAAGTGCCCATGCTTCTTGCTTAAACGGTACCGTAATATTTAAACCCTTACCGCCTGATGCTGCAAAGTTTCCGACTGCTTGTTTAAAACCTTCTATATCAACATGGATCGCCGTGTATGAAATAGACTGCTGAGTTTGTTTTGCAAAGAGAATATGAATGGATGGAGATTTACTATGCGAGATGGGATTACCCATCACCGCATAATCATCAATTTTTTTACCGAAATCGAAAATGTCTTTCACGATTAACTAAAAATACCTTTTAAGGTGAAGAAGAAGAAAATCGACATCAATGCACCGGCAGGTAACGTGACAATCCAGGAAAGGAAAATGGTACGCACAACATTTAGGTTTAATGCACCAATACCCCGAGCAAGTCCAACACCTAGCACCGCACCAACTAAAGTATGCGTTGTTGAAATAGGAAGGCCTGTTCCCGAAGCAAATACAACCGTTGTTGCTGCAGCAAGTGTTGCAGCAAAACCACGGCTCGGTGTTAGCTCCGTAATATTTTTACCAATGGTAGCCATTACTCGACGACCGTACATTAATAAACCGGCAACAATACCCGCACCACCTAAAACCAGAACCCAAATTGGCAATACGGATTTTTGTGCAATTTCACCACCACTTTGAACGATACCAATAACCGCAGCAACAGGACCAATGGCATTAGCCACATCATTAGAACCATGCGCAAAAGCCATTGCACAAGCAGTCACAACCATGAGTACACCAAAAACACGTTCTACATTTGCAAATTGGAAATCTTTATCTGCAGCTGGATCAAGTTTAATTTTACGAATAGACATCATGCTCATAAACATAATTACTAAACCAAAGACAAAAGCATAGCTGTAACTTTCAATTGTGCTTACTTCTAAACCAACATGTTTTAAACCTTTGAACATTGTCACTAAGGCTATAATAAAGCCTGTCATGAAAACATAATAAGGGACAACTTGTTTTGCGCTTTCAAAAGGATCATCTCGATTGAGTATCAGCTTTTGTACACTCCTAAATAGCCAGTAAGAGAATGCACCTGCTAAAGCCGGAGAAATAACCCAACTCATAACTATCGTGCCGACCTTACTCCAATGAACAGCATCAACACCGATACCCACTGCTGCAAAACCAACAATCGCACCTACAATAGAATGCGTTGTAGATACAGGCCAACCAAATTTAGAAGCAACTAGTAACCAAATACCCGCTGCAAGTAATGACGCTAACATGCCATAAACTAAAAGTTCGGGCGTACCTGAAAGTAGTTCAGCATCAATGATGCCTTTACGAATGGTTTTTGTTACTTGCCCACCCGCTAAAAATGCACCTGCAAATTCAAAAACAGCAGCAATTAAAACAGCTTGTTTAATCGTAATTGCACCCGAACCCACTGAGGTACCCATTGCATTCGCAACATCATTGGCACCAATACCCCAGGCCATAAACAAACCAAAGATACAGGCCAGGATAAGGAAGATCGTCCCATAAGAAGTAACTAATTCCACAACAACTCTCCCTTAACGCGCAAGCATAAGTTCTAAACGACTACCGACTCTTTGAGATAAGTCAGCTAAATCGCCAATGCCATCAATAACGCGATACATAAACATCACGTCTACCGGTGGTAAGTCCTTTTCCTGTTTGAAGAGTGCTGCACGCACTTTTACCTGAATCTTATCCGTATCTGATTCAATGTCATCCAAGGTTTTAATCATGTCTTGAACAACTTTTACTTCACGACCACTAAACCCTGTTTCAACAAGCTCATCAAGTTCATTAATCGCTTTTTGTGCTTGTTTAGAAGCATCGATACAACGCTGCACAAAGTCCATTAACTTCTCATTAACCTCTGGTGGAAAAGTCATTTTACGTCCGATAATAATACCGGCGATATCTTTGGACTTATTCGCAATTTTATCCTGCATGGTCAGCACTTCGAGTAAGTCTCGACGTGAAATAGGCATAAATAAACTTTTGGGTAGATGTAAGCGCAGCTTTTTCTTTAGCTTATCTGCTTCATTTTCTAGTTTTGCAATTTTCTTTTGTTGTTCTTTTGCCTTAGTCCAGTCTTCATTTAATACTGCTTTAAAAAAAGGAACAAGTTCAACGATACACTCTTGAACGCTGGACATGTGAGATTGCAAAGGAGCTACGGGAGATGAGCCGAAAAGGCTCGAAATGGTTGTACGTGCCATACATATTCCTCTTGTTTTGATACTGCCTTCAGTACCAATATTTATACTTCGTATGGCGCGAAGTATACAAAGAGCTTAAGTAATTAAAAACACTTTATTACAGTTTTATGGCAATTAATTTTGCACTTTAAATATTAGATTATGTTAATAAAACCCGTTTAAAAACTTGAGCATTTTACTATTGATTTTCTTTTAACCATTTTGCCGCTGACTTGGCAAAATACGTCAAGATCCCATCCGCACCGGCGCGTTTAAATGCAAGCAATGATTCCATAACCACCGCTTTTTCATCTAACCAACCATTTTGCGCAGCCGCCTTTAACATGGTGTATTCACCGCTAACCTGATAAACATAAGTCGGTGCACCAAACTCATCTTTAACACGTCGAACAATATCCAGGTAAGGCATTCCTGGCTTAATCATCACCATATCGGCACCTTCATCTAAATCCAGACTGACTTCCCAAAGTGCTTCATCACTATTGGCTGGATCCATTTGATAGCTGTTCTTATCGCTTTTACCCAAATTAGCCGACGATCCCACCGCATCGCGGAACGGACCATAAAAACTCGAGGCATATTTGGCTGAATACGCCAAAATTCGTGTATGGATATGGCCTTCGGCCTCTAATGCATCACGAATTTGTCCAATGCGGCCATCCATCATATCCGAGGGCGCCACTACATCAGCCCCCGCTTTAGCATGAGATAAGGCCTGTTTAACCAAAACTTCGACGGTTTCATCATTCATCACATAACCTGACTCATCAATCAGACCATCCTGACCATGCGTGGTAAAGGGATCCAGCGCAACGTCGGTAATCACGCCAAGCTCAGGGTACATTTCCTTTAATGCGCGAACTGCACGCTGCGCCAGGCCATCCGGGTTATATGCTTCTGCAGCATCTAGTGATTTCGCCTCATCGGGCGTCACAGGGAAAATGGCAATGGCTGGGATGCCTAATCCAATAATTTCTTTCGCATCTTTCATTAGCTCATCAATCGAAAGCCGTTCAACTCCCGGCATTGAGGCAACTTCTTCACGCTGACCCTGACCTTCAAGCACAAAAACCGGATAAATGAGGTCATTCACACTCAGGGCATTTTCTCGCATCAAACGGCGCGAAAAGTCATCCCGGCGCATACGGCGCATTCTTACCCGTGAAAAATAACCGCGTCCTGTCTCTGTCGATGGCACAATAAGCTCCTGATTAAACTAATTTAACTTCTGTTTGTCATAATGATACCTTTACACTATATATTATAAATGCAGATTGCCCCTAATTTATAGAACTTAGTAGATAATGGCGCCCTGTAATAACCATAAAGATTGTCGTCAAAACACTGGAGTTCACTATGCCGGCTTTATCGCAATTACTAAAAAATGGATTATTTACATTAATCATCGCTCTGCTCATTAATGGTAACAGCCACGCAAACGCACCAGCGCCAGATAAAATGCTCAAATCTGCGACCAAAACCATGCTTCGCTCCATTAACGAAAATCGTGCTGAAATTAAGCAGTCTCCTGACAAGCTAACATCACTGGTTGAAAAAATTATTTTGCCTCACCTCGACTTTATTGCCGCTTCTAAACTGGTCATGGGAAAATATTGGCGCAGAGCCGAAAAAGAACAAAAAATTAAGTTTATTCGCCAGTTCCGTACATTGCTTTTACGCTTTTACTCCTCCGCACTCGCAGAATATTTATCCATCAATGACAAAATACTCGACGAAAACCTAATTCACTATTTTCCTATTGAGATAGCAGAAGGGGAAACCTCTCTCACGGTAAGAGCCGAGCTAAAACCTGATTCCGGAAAAAACGTCCCAATTTATTATCGCGTTCATTTAACCAAAAAAGGCTGGAAAATTTATGATGTTTCGGTTGAAGGCATCAGCATGATCACAACCTATAAAAATAATTTTGCAACACAATTTAAAAATGAAGGCATTGATGCACTAATTGCATCTCTCAAAGAAAAAAATAAAGAAATGCTCGCTAACAACAATAACCACAATAAAAAAACTAATTAGCCAGATGAAAGAAAAAACAGATCAAGAATGGCAGGGCTGCCTCAGCGATGAACAATATCAGGTCATGCGCAAACACGGCACAGAGCGTCCCTTCTCTGGAAAATATACCGACTGCAAAACCGTAGGCACTTATACTTGCGCTGGTTGTGGTGAAGACTTATTTGCTTCCGAAACAAAATTTGATTCAGGTACCGGTTGGCCCAGTTATTACCAGACCATTAATGACACCGCGATTGAAGAAACCCGGGATAACAGCTTGGGTATGACACGCGTTGAAGTGCGTTGTCGGAATTGTGGTTCACACCTGGGCCATGTTTTTCCGGATGGCCCTCAACCGACGGGACTAAGATATTGCATTAATTCAGTTAGTTTAAATTTAAAAGAGAAAGAAGTTTAGTCATTACTTTTAGGTATCGGCATCAAAATCGAAAAAATCTCACTCCAAACTTTACCCACTTCTTCTTTATCGCCTATTTTATCAGACATAATGCCGTGCTTTAAAAGCGCGTCAACTTTATAAATGAGCTCTAACAAATCTATTCTATGAATTGCTTGTATCCCCGCAACAGATTTTATACTCATATCTTTATTTGAGTTATTCCTTGCCACCTTTAAGCGTCGCATCATAGATTTAGAACCTACGTTCATCTCTTCATTTGCATCATCACCTCGATTTAAAATGCTTTCAGAAAAATGGGATTCATTTGCAAGGATATGAAATAACATCGATGTAATTCTTTTTCCTTCCTCAACACCAAATTGCTTTTCTGCCAAGATACTTAAATTATTTATAATGCGGTTAACTTGTTCCCGATCAACAGCCTCCATACCATCATCAACCAGAATACCTTTAGGGCCCAACCAGTAAAACCAAACCCGCCACCCCAATAAAAATAAAACGATCAATGCATAAGGCACATAATCATATACACCCAATTTACTTAACATCCAAAAATGACCGATAGAGAGAATAGCGACCAGGTAAACCGTTCTATGTAGGCGGCGCCAGTATTTTCCAAGCAAGCGCATCATTTTATTTGTTGAAGTCAACGCCAAAGGAATTAATAAAACAAAGGAAGCAATACCTAATGCAATAAAATTACGTTCTTTTATATCATAAAAAGAATTTAAAAAAGACGCACCCTGGTCTAACCAAAAATAAATTATGAAGTGTAGTAATACATAAAAAAACGACATAACACCGAGCATACGTCGCAGCTTTATAATCCAGTTCCAATCAGCTAAACGCTTTCCATAATTCGCTTTTATTCGAACCATAAACAAAACCAGGAAACGTCGTAAAGGTGTTACCGTTAAAGATAAAATTAATAAAACTAATGCGGACTTACCCGTTAATGCTGTAAGCCGATTAAGAGGATCCAAACCTAGGCTATCAAAATAAAGCTCAAAAGATAAAGTAAAAAAAGGGAGCAAAGAAACGAATAGCAACGCTATTTTAATTTCAAAGACATGGTGCTTTATACGCACTAAGAAATGAGAATCAAACATATTCTAAAAATACTGTTTTAAATCCATACCCTTATAAAGTGATGCAACTTGCTTTTCATAACCATTAAAAGGCAAAGTATTAACTTTAAATAATTCACCTAATCGTGTTTCACGACGCTGATCCCAGCGCGGATGGGCAACTGAAGGATTAACGTTTGCATAAAAACCGTACTCACTAGGTACGGCAATATTCCAACTTGTTTTGGGTTGGTTTTTTAAAAGACGAATATGAGTTATCGCTTTTGAACTTTTAAAACCATATTTCCACGGTATCGCCAGCCTTAATGGCGCTCCATTTTGCGCAGGCAACTCTTTACCGTATAAACCTGTCACCAACATTGTTAAGGGATGCATTGCCTCATCCATGCGCAGCCCTTCTCGATAAGGCCATTCTAAAGAACTTTGACGTTGCCCGATCATTTCTTCGGGTCGGTTTAAACTGACAAACTCAACATATTCAGCATTGCTCGTTGGTTTAGCTTTTTTTAATAATTCACAAAGTGAAAAACCATTCCAGGGCACAACCATTGACCAACCTTCAACACATCGAAAACGATAAATACGTTCCTCTTGTGTAAATTTTTTTAACAGGTCTTCCATGCCAATTGTGAAGGGCTTTTCGACTTCACCTTCAATTGTAATCGTCCAGGGGTTTAACTTTAATTCTTTGGCTAGATGAACCACCATCTTTTTATTGGTAGTAAATTCATAGTAGTTGTTATAACGCGTTATGGCGTTTAAAGAGGTTAATTTATCTTTAACATGAGGAGTTTCTGCTTTACAGGCAGCCAATGCCTGGCCACCTGTAACACCCACTAAGCCGGTAGCACCAAGCAGCTGTATAAATTTTCTACGCTGGTAAAACGTATCTTCATCTGTAATTTCAGAGCCAGCAATTTTTAAACCCGCTAGCTCGTTTGACTTTGAACTAAAAATCATTATTGCCTTAGTGTTTTGATATATAGAATAACAGACTCAACTTCCTTTCCCGACAAGTCCGTTCCCCAGGGCGGCATACGTGAAGATCGCCCCATGGCTTGCCCGCCTTTATTAATAATATCTTTCAGGTAAGCATCCGGCATACGACTAAGCGCTAAGTTAAATGGAGGAGGGTTTTTTATAATCCTCGCCATCTTACCGTCGCCTTCGCCACCTTTACCGTGACACAATGCACAGCGCCCCTGATAAATACCTCGCCCCATTCGCACAGAGGGTTTTTGGTTTTCAGCTTCAACGCGCAACAACTTTAATGCTTTGTCTCGGTGCTTATGTAACAACATAACAAAATTCGTTACCGACTCAAGTTCTGTCATCGTTAACTCATCGCCCCATGGTGGCATTTCAATACTTGCATTGGGTAATTTACCACCGTAACGAATAATGCTTGCGATGTCTTTATACGTTTTTAGTTTGCCATCTAATAAATTAGTATTTGGATAGTTCTTTAGTTGCAAAGGCAGTATGCCTTCACCCAAACCATCCGTACCATGACACAAAGCACAACGCGCCTGAAATATATTTGCTCCGTAAGTAACACAGGATTTAGCTTCTTCTCCACAAAACTTCTTTGATTCACCGGCATAGGCGGAAGAAAACATAAGAAATAGTGAACAAACACATAAAAAATATTTCATGTTATTACTCCACTTTTACTTTCATCTGCATATTTGGGTGAATGGCACATTCAATATCATAAGTTCCTGGTTTCTCGAACTTAACAGATTTCGATTGGCCTTTTGGATACGAACCTAAATCAAATGTTTTTAAATCTGACAAACTGAAGACATTGTGAAAAAAGGGATCGTTATTAGTAAATTTAACTGAGTCACCCACCTTTATTGTTACGTTTTTCTTGGTAAACTGTTTATCCTTTTGACCAACCTCCACTTCAGCGGCAAAAGCTATTGAGCTAACAAACAAACACATCATAGTAATTAATATTTTTTTCATTTTATTTTTCCTCTTAATATAAAAATTATTCTTTAGGTAACTCAGGCAAACTCACTGCATGATATGGAGATGATAATGCCTGCATAAATGCCACCACATCATCGATCTCACTATTCGTTAAATTAATCTGTTCCATACTAGGCGATAAGTTTGTTTTAACCTCTCCACCTTTAGAATAATGCTGAACAACTTCTTTTAGTGTTTTCGCAGAGCCATCATGAAAATAAGGTGCGGTACGGCTAATTTCACGTATTGTGGGTGTCTTGAATGCACCTTTCATTAAACCCAATGGACGTTGTGCATAACGCCCCATATCCGGATTCTTTTTGCCCCACGATGCTAAGCCGATATTATGAAAACCATTGTCTGTGAAGTTTGGTTCGGAGTGACAAGCAATGCATTTTGCTTTTCCTGAAAAAAGCTTAAACCCATTCACTTGCTGTGCGGTCATTGCACCCGCATCACCTTTTACCCAGCGATCAAAATTTGAATTATTACTGATAGCTGTTCTTTCATACGTTGCGATGGCTTTTGATACCGTTGGTGCTGCAATTTTTTCACCGGGATAAGCCTTAGCAAATAATTTAGTATATTCTTTATTTGCATTGAGCCATCTAAATAATTTTTTTGTGTCCATGTTCATTTCAACGGTTGCTTCCATTGGCCCCATGGCTTGATCTTCCAATGATTTTTTACGTCCATCCCACATTTGAATAGAATTAAAGGCGGTATTAATCACCGTAGGTGAAGCTCGATCAAGCACTTTACTTTTTACGCCTTTCGCCGTTGGTTGTGCGTCGGACCAGCCTAGTGCAGGGTTGTGACAAGTTGCACATGACATGTTGCCATCACCACTTAAACGCGGATCAAAAAAAAGTTTTTTTCCTAACTCAATCCGGGCTTCGTTGGGTTTATTACCTTTTGGATAAGGAACTTCATCTGGTAATAACCACTTTTGTAAACTTGCATGACCCGCTTTAAATACAACTTTTTTATTAGCACTTTTATCGTTTTTTGTTTCGTTACTTCCACAAGAGATTATCGCCAGCATAAGACCAATAATACTTATGTAATACATAATAGTTTTCATCGAACCGTCCTCTTATCTATTATTTGCTAATATAGTTTTTAGATTAAACATCAAATTTTCCAACAACATTTTGTAACTCACTCGCTGCCACACCTAAGCTTTCAGATAAAGTAATTAATCCATCTGCCTGGTGATCGTTTTCGCTTGAAATACTTGAAAGCTCCGATATCGTTCCGCTTATACGTGTTGTAGCTTCACGCTGAGTATCTATTAAACTTGTTAACTCACGCATCGAAACACTGATTTCTTTTGCTTTAATACTGCTATTGCCACTTTTATCGGCAGCATCTTTTAATGCACCAATATTTGTTACAACGTCATCACGCGCACTGTGAATAGAGTCGACGGTATCTTTAACGCTGCTACTGATATTGCCAATAAGCGTAGATATTTCATCGACAGCTTCACCAGTACGTCCAGCTAAAGTACGTACCTCATCTGCAACTACCGCAAAACCACGGCCTTGCTCTCCTGCCCGAGCGGCTTCAATTGCAGCATTTAATGCAAGCAAATTAGTTTGTTCTGAAATATCACTAATGGTTTGCGTTATGCCGGTAATTTCTCCGGCGATTTCTGAAAGAGACTCACTATTATCTGCAGTAGCATCAATTTTTTCTTGGAACTGACGAAAACTTTTCACAACGTCAAGAATTCTCTTTGAAGAATCTTCAGCTGCACCCGAAGTTTCTTGCGAATTGTTTAGAGCATCAGTGGCTTTTTCAAAAGCCTCTGCTGCAGAAGTTGTAACATGGTTTATATCTGAGTCTATATTTGAAACTATAGAGTCTAATGATTCAGCCGACTGCCTGATTACATTAGCATTACTTGCTAAATTTTCTGTTTCAGTATTAACACCCTGACTAGCACTGGAAATTTTCATAACCATTACGCGCAAATGAGAGATCATGTCTGTCATTGCGATAATTGTTTGAGCTATTTCATCTTTCCCTTTCACAGAGATGCTAATTTCTTTTGTTAAATCGCCTGCCGCCATGCATTCCATTGTTGTTTGAATTGATTTAAGAGGGCGACTCATCATTCTTGCTGCAGACACAGCAATAAATAAACCGACGCCAATTAAAATAACTAAGAAGATTGCGATAACCTTAAATAAGTCAAACGCACGTTTCTTTGAATTCGCAACCGCATCAAACAAAGCTTTTTCACTCTCTTTAATAATCTTTGTAGAAAGCTGAACAATGCTTGAAAATTCATCCCGAATATTGGCCGCCAGAACAAGTGCTTCCTCATCATTATTTCTTCTTGCTTTGCCGATAATACGCATTTGCTTGGGACGCAAAGCCTTCATACCCGAAGACAGTTTTGCCATAGAAGGATCGTTCTTTGGAAGGAGCTTTTTTAACTGAGCAATGGTTTCATCAATTTTTGCACCACTGCGAATCGAAGCAATCGATGCAACACGAATACCCTGCTTATCATCGCTTGCGATTAAAGCTTGAATGTTACGATCCATTGTCTGAATTGCTGAAGCTGTTTGATTTGCAGCATTAATACGCTCTGAAACGACAATGACACCTTCACCAATCGCATTGAATTGCTTAACAATAATAAAGCCCGCAACCAAAACAATAATAATCATTGCAGATAAGAACACACTGGAAACGCCCAGTATTTTTGCTTTTAATTTCAACCGCCCCATTAACATAAGATCAACAACTTCCCATAAATTTAACTTACATTAAAAGTTAACGGTCAAATTGAAATTATCTTTAACTAAGTTTTAAAAAAACCGAGGCTGGACTTAGACTTTCTCTAAAAAAACACTAACTTTCTATAAGCGAAATAGATGTATTTTACCGTCGCTTGACGTTATTAATATCAAGTCACAAAGATATATTAGCCATTGCTTAATTAGCTGCTTACCCTTATTTTATATAGCAACATCACCTCTATTCTGCGATGATATTGTCCTGTTTTCTCAACGAGAACTGGGGCTCTTTGAGCATAAAAATAATGAAAAATAAAATGGAACAGGCTCTTTTACTAATACAGCGACGTTTATTTTTTGTCACTCTTGCGAGCTTTGCGCTTACGCCAATTATTGGTTATGCCACCGCCAGTGTATTTAATATGGTCGAACTTAAAACACTACTGACAGGCGAGTCGGGGGTTATTTTAATTTCTACTTATTGTGTGTTGTTAGTTTGGTGCAGCATTCACTTCAAACGTTTTTTAAAACCGGTAATTGAGTGGAAATTACAGAACCCGGAAAATCATTTTTTACCTGAAGATCTGAATACTCATCTGCAAAGCTTTAGTAGTCGTTATTGGATGTTTTTTTTACTCTACGTTTTATCCATTCCAACAATACACCATTTGCTTTTACAATCATCAGGTCAAGTTGTTCATGCTACTACCTTATTACACTTTATACTTTTACAGTTAACCATTACCATTTTTGTTGGCATCCCTGGCTATCTTGATAATTTATCAACTTTAGGCAAACTTGCCCGCTTCTCCGATCTATCCAATATTAAAATGGGTATGCGCGCAAAAATGTTACTTATTGGTGGTTACTTACCCTTATTAACCAGCTCCATTTTATTAAAGTATTACTGGTGGCAAACTGGGTTCATTTCTCTTGAAGTCGTTCTTGCATGGGCACTAATGGGTTTGGCCATCATTATTGCAACTCTTGTTTCTTATCGCAGCTTAACGCAATCACTTAAACCCGTTGAAATGGTAACAGCAAACTCTGGTGCCATTAGTTATTCCAATTTAGCAAAACAATTACAACCACAATCTAATGATGAAATTGGATTTTTGGTACAAACACTTAGCCGACTATTTAATCGTTTAAGTGAACAGGATCAATATGTACAAGCCATTGTGGAACATGCAGCAGAGTGCATTATTGTTATTAACGACAAACAAAAAATCGAAATGTTTAACCCTGCAGCAGAAGAACTTTTTGGTTTTAGCGCAGCCGAAATTCATCAACAAAGTCTTGCATGGCTATTACCTAAAGTTACTCTGCCAAAAGAAAACGAATTAAAAAACAGTGTTCGCCAGGACATTGCCGCTTCACATCGGAACGGCCAAAAATTAACATTATCGATTCGCATAAGTCATATGAAAATGAATTCTCGACTTTATTACATTATTCTTGTTGAGGATGTCACTGTCCGTAAAGCTACCGAGCTACGTTTGCAAGAAGCGGAAGAACGCTACCGTAGCTTAGTTGTTACCGCGCACGACTTGGTTTGGAGTATGGATATAAAAGGTAACTGGACCTACCTTAATGCGGCTTGTATACATATATATGGTTATACCGCAGAAGAACTTTTACACACCCCCTTTGCAGATTTACAAACGCCCGAATCAAAAGAGCGCGACACTCAAGCCTTTAACTCCGTTATAGCAGGCAATGAATTACTGGGTCATGAAACAAAACATATAGATAAAAATGGTCAAGCAAAACACATCAGCTTTAATGCCTGCCCTCATTTTAGCTCTGATGGCACCGTACAATATATAACAGGTACTGCTCGCGATATTACTGAACAAAAAGCATATGAAGCAGAACTTACTTACCAAACACAACACGACAAACTAACCGGTTTAAAAAACCGATCATTCTTCCAGGAAGAACTTGAAGGTTTAATAAGTCGCTTACCGCGCAGCGATGAACACTGCACTTTAATTTATCTTGACCTTGATCAGTTTAAATATGTCAACGACACCATTGGTCATGCAGCAGGTGATGAACTACTCGTTGAAGTAAGCCAACTCTTAAAAGACAAATTGCGTGATGGCGACTTACTTGCACGTTTTGGTGGCGATGAATTTACGATCCTACTTTATAATACCGATGAGTTTGCTGCAGAAGTTGTCGCTCACAACTTACTTGGCTTTTTTGATTCCTACCGTTTCTATTCTGACAGCCAATTATTTAATATTACCTGTAGCATGGGTATCACACATTTAACACAAGAAACTGACTCTGCCGACAACGCTTTATCACATGCAGACATCGCCTGTAACATTGCTAAAAAACAGGGCCGTAATTGCTTCCATGTTTATGACCCTGCTAACAAGCAACTTGATGGCATGACTGAAGATGTTGGTTGGGCGACCCGTGTTAAAAAAGCCTATGAAAATGATCATTTCTCTTTGGTCTATCAACCTATCGTTTCTATCAACCACGGCACCGTTAAAGATTACGAAGTGTTATTACGAATGAATTTAGACGATGGTCAACGTATTTTACCAGGCGGCTTTATACCTGCAGCAGAACGCTTTGGATTAATTAATAACGTTGATCGCTGGACCGTTAGCCGTGCTATGCATGCGTTAGTAAAACTACACGAAGAAAACAATAATATTAATTTTGCGATTAACCTTTCTGGCCGTGCTTTTGAAGACAAAGAATTGTTACCAATGATACAAGGCATACTCGACAATACGAGTTTAGAGCCTTCTTGCCTGACCTTCGAGATTACCGAAACAGCTGCCATTGCCAATATTAACGCGGCAAAAACGTTTATCGCCAGGCTCAAAGATATGGGTTGTCAGTTTGCTCTAGATGATTTTGGTACCGGGCTTTGTTCTTTCGCTTACTTAAAAAACTTACCCGTTGATAAACTTAAAATCGATGGCTCGTTCGTGAAATCACTCGATACTTCAAAAGTTGACCGCGCAATGGTGCAGTCTATGAATCAAATTGCTCACGCACTGGGCAAGAAAACTATTGCTGAGTTTGTACAGAATGAAAAAACACTTAATATTTTAAAAGACTATGGTGTTGATTTTGCCCAAGGCCATTACCTTGGAAAACCACTGCCAAATATTGATACAAAAAAAATAATAACCATTAGTTCGGACACCATTATCTATAACTAAATCACCACATACTAATATAACAACAAATATTTTTATCTTTCACTCATTTAAGTGAAGATCACAACGACTAAAAATGATTAAATAACGACCCTTAATATTCCGTAATGCTAATAATAAATAAAAAAATAGCATTGAAATGTCAGTTAAGGAGGGACGGAATGAAATATAAAAATTTACTTACTTTGTGCTTGGTGATTTTCTCAATCAACATTTATGCAGAAGAACTCGTAATATTAAAAACACGCCCGGATGTGGAACAGCGTTTTATATTAATAAAACCTGAAAAACCTGCCATTGCCAGTGTCATTCTATTTGCCGGCGGTAGAGGCGCGCTTGCTTTAGATACTTCATTTGGTTCGCCCTATATTGGCAAACAAGAAAATAATTTTTTAGTTCGTTCTCGAGATATATTTGCCGAACAAGGATTAGTGGTTGCTGTAGTTGATGCAGCATCAGATCGACAAGAAAAACCATGGATGTTTTACGGCTTTAGAGACAGTGATGAACATGTTACCGATATTGATCATGTCATTAGCTACCTTAAAAAACAAAACAACTTACCTGTCTGGCTTGTTGGCACCAGCCGTGGTACTGAATCAGCCGCCACTATCGCAATCGATTCAAAACAAAAACCTCATGGTTTAATCCTTACTTCCAGCATGACAGAAGAAAATGGCAAAGGTACCGCTGTCACCGAAATGGAATTAGAAAAAATAACGCTTCCCACCCTGATTGCTTCACATGAAAATGATGGCTGCCACGTGACTCCTCCTGAAGGCGCTGAAGAAATTGCAGGTATGCTAACTAAAGCCAAAAAAGTAGAAGTAAAAATGTTTAGTGGTGGTGATGAAACCGGCAGGGCATGCAAAGGATCTTCCTATCACGGTTTTCAGGATATAGAAGAAGACGTGGTAAAGTATATTTCTAAATTTATTAGAGAAAATTAAAAGGTAATTTAAAATGAAAATTTTATTTCGGATATGTTTATTATTTTTTGTTGTTAGCAGTATGCCGCTTCAGGCCGAAGGCAAACTAGGTCTCGTCCTGATGCACGGTAAAACAGGCCATTCTGAAGACGGTTCACCTATTGGTGAGCTGGCAAATTATCTCAAAGACAAAGGTATGATCGTAATCAAGGCAGTAATTCTGAACTTGAAACCTCCGCTGAAATATATTTAAGCTGGTTTGATCCAGAAGGAGCCGCAGCCATGCCAGAAAGCATTTTAGAGCTGAAACCCAATACGCCTGTTATGTGGATTGTTGGTGAAGAGGATCGCATGAGTGGACGTGGTCCTGAATATGCATTTGATAATGCACCCGAACATCCTAAAAATGCCTATGTAGTTGTAGAAGGCGGTCATAAAGAAACGCCCGAATATGGACAAGAACAAATTTTAAACTGGCTACAGTCACTTTAATTTAAAGGTAACAATCAATATGAAAACAAAAAATTTTATTAGCTGCTTGATTTGCTTGCTTTATATGAATACATCTTTTGCTGGTGACATTGTTTCTGAGGCGCCCACCGATCCGGATTCATCAGGTAAATATGTTTTTTATTTACATGGCTCTGCTGAAGAAGAAGATGGTGAAACAGAAAAGTATGCCACTGCAGTAGATGCCATTGCAGAGGGAGATGCCACCGTTATTTCAGAAGTGCGTGGTGATACCGATCCAAATAGCTATGCTGAAAAAATAAAATCACAAGTGGCTCATCTACTCGGCAAAGGTGTTCCTGCTAAAAATATTTATGTGAGTGGTTTTTCAAAAGGCGCGGTAATCACTTTGGCCTCAGCTGGAACAATTAATAATCCAAACATTAATTATATTTTATTAGCCGGCTGTTCTGAATTTTTAAATGAAAAATACAACGTTGATCCTGCAAAAGCAGTAGGGCGTATATTTGTCATTTACGATTCAGAAGATGAAAAATACGGTTCATGCGATGGCACTCTAACAGTATCAGATAAATTAAAACTGGAAGAAACAGAACTCGATTCAGGAAAAGGGCATAAGGTTTTTCGTGTTCCAAAGGAAAAATTTATTTCACAATGGCGTGACCCCATGCTGGATTGGATTAATAACTAATAATTAACTTTATAACACCAACAACAAAGAGGTAAAATAATGAAAAAAATACTACTCGTCGCTTTATCAAGCTTTATGTTATTTAACACAGCAATCGCTGATGAATTTTTAACCGAAGCCGAAATTAAAGCATTATTTACCAACCATTCTTTTGATGTGCGTAATGAAGAAAAAGGTAAAAATCTAAAAGGTTTTGATAATGATGCAGGCGAACATTATATTTACGTTCCATGGAAAGACAAAACATTTGAACGAAAGTGGTGGACCGACGGAGATACTCACTGCACAAGTCATCCAAAACGTGGGGATAGCTGTAAGAAAATGAAAAAAATGGGTGATGGCGTCTACCATGGTATAACTGATGGTGATCATAGTCATACCTTACGTAACTTTCGTCCTGGTCGCGACGAAGATATTTAATCTTTATAATTATTAATAAAAATAAGAGCCATGAGACTATCATGGCTTTTTTTATTTTCAGGACATATAAAATGAAACTTCAATATATATTTTTTATAGCCAGCTTTAGTTTACTCACCGCGTGTGCAGAAACAGAGGTGCTGACAAAAAAAGAAATTGCCATTCAATCTAAAGCAGACGCTTACGTCTCTAATGTATTGTTTGATCATGACATGAGTGAAACAGCGTCATACAATGTCAATAAAGGTGGTTCAGTAGTCATCAAGTTTGCAGAGTCTGTTTCTTCAAAAAAATATACTAAAATTGTTGATTTGCTGCGCTCAAATAAAGCAATTGATGGTGTCTATGCCGAACAAAGTGGTGCAGAAGTTTGTGGTATACCTTAAAGCTTAATTACACAATTAGATATGCGTACTCCATCATCAAGCACTTACTGCCAGCCCATCAAAATTAATTTGAAACAGATATGACGATTTTGTCTCACATAAGCCCCCACGGCGATTCACTTAACCATAGCGAGAGTTCTGTGTTCGCTATAGGCCGAGTAAAATAGTAACCCTGACTAATATCACATCCCAGTGTTTTAAGCATGTCGTGTACTTCTTGATTTTCAACACCTTCAGCAACAACTGTCAGCCCCAGATTATGTGCGAGTTCGATAGTGGAATGAACAATAACGGCATCATCTTCATTTGTAATTAACCCATAAACAAATGATTGATCAATTTTTATTTCATCTACCGGTAATTTTTTTAAATAGGCAAGCGATGAATAACCGGTACCAAAATCATCAATCGACAAACTAAACCCCATATCGTGCAACCGCTCAAGTAATGCGATAGCACTTTCAGGACGATACATAATGGCAGATTCTGTAATTTCCAGCGAAAGACTTTTAGCACTAACCTGATGAGACTCCAATAAACTTTGAATATAATCAGGCAAACTAGGATCAAGTAAGTTACGTGTTGACAGGTTAACGGCAACACTAAGCTCAATCCCAGATTGAGCCCAGGATTTAATTTGTATAATTGCCTCTTCCAATACCCAAAGCGTGAAAGGGCGAATCATCCCTGTTTGCTCAACCATAGGAATAAATTTTTCAGGAGAGATCATACCTTCTACAGGGTGCGACCAACGAGCAAGAGCCTCGACACTTTTTATTTTACCTGTCTTAATATCAATTTTAGGTTGATAATACAGCATCATCTCTTTATTGCTAATCGCGCTACGTAATTCCCCAAAAAGTTTTAGTTGCTCTAAACTATACGGATCGTCTTCAGGATCATAAATACAAAAACCATTTACATTACTCTTGGCGACATTTGCTGCAATATCAGCATGTCGTATTAACGCTTCAGGCTCCTCGCCATGCAGTGGGTAAAATGCAACGCCAATTGCAACCTCCATCTCCAATGGTATCTCTTCAATAATGACAGGTTCTTTAAACAACCTTTGAACTTTATCTACAGCTATATTTACGTTCTCAATATTGATACCTGGCATTATGATAGAAAATCCAACTCCACTAAGACGCGCCACCGTATCTACTTCACGTAATACTTTTCGTAAACGAAGCGCGGTTTCTTTTAGTACAATATCGCCATTTTGATGTCCCATCACATCATTTATTTCTCGTAAGCGAACAATATCAAGATTAAGTACCGCGAGTGTTGAGGTTTCTCTTCGTGCTATTTTTAACGCATGTTGCAGACGATCCTGTAATAAAGAATGGTTAGGTAAGTCAGTTAATGCATCATGCAATGTTTTATGCTCAAGTTCTTCAATATATTTTTTACGCTCACTGATATCCTGAATGATAGCGGTAAATATTGATGGCAACTCTTCTGTTGATATTTGCAGGCGCACCTCAACCGGATAACACGTGCCGTCTTTGCGTTGATGTAATGTTTCAAAATCAACCTGCTTAACATCATCGTTATATAAAGGTTCAATCAAGGTATAAAATTGATCCCCACTTACTTCAGGCTTAATATCAACCGGCGTCATTTGCTGTAATTCTTCTATTGTGTATCCAAGATTTTGAAGTGCACCTTTACTTACATCAACAAATTTGAGCGAGTCCGTATTAAAGGTATAGATTTCATTCCATGAATTTTCAAACAGATTACCCATCCGTTCTGACAACATAGCGGCTTGCCGTAGCTCGGTAATATCATGAACAATTTTTGTCGTATGTGTGATATTTCCAGCACTATCATATGTAAAGTCACAAATATCCCGAAGATATTTAATTCGTCCATCAGGCATTAAAGTTCGATAAGTAATATCATACGGCTTATCACTTTCACGTGAACTCTCCATATATATTTTTACTCTATCACGATCATCAGGATGCACAGCATCAATGAAACTTTTGTATGAAGCGGAGGAATCAGGCTGACTGATTTCAAATATATTATACATTTCATCTGACCAGACAAATTCATCGCTTTTTATATCAGATTCCCAACTCCCCATATGCGCAATATGCTGGGCATGTGAAAGCTGTTCTTTACTTTTCTGAAGGTTATGAATAGATGTTGTCAATTGTCGTTCTGTGCGACCAAGCGTAAAGTAGAAAAAGATAAAGATTAAAACGCTCATTAACAATGAGCTGCTGGCTATGGTGGTTATCATTTCCCTGGTGCTTTGAATACGTTGACTCATATCACGCAATAACACCATACCCCCAACCGTTCGTTGACTTGCGTCCTTTAAGGGCAGAATGCGTCCCCAGAAAGATTGTTCACCTTGTTCTAACTTAATATTATTTGAGAATAAACTCTTTTTTTGTTGCAATAGAATGTCATTCAAACTCTTAGGTAATTCATTCAATGTTTTTGAAACAACGACTTGATTTGTAAGATGATTCCAGTCAGCCTTTCGCCCAAGCAGTTTCATACCAGATGCCCAGTCCGGTTGATGCAAAAAACTTTTTTCTATAACGACTAACAAGCTAACTTTAAAGATACGCTGCATATCCTGAATAACAGGATCAATTTCTTCACCCAGTTCAACGTAACCCAATAATTTGTCTTTCCTCCATATTGGAAGCACTGCACGAAATGTAAATGTTCCTAAAGGCCCAAGTTCTGTGCCAGAAAAAAATTTCTTCGTTTTTTCAGCTTCGAGCGCAGTGAAGCGTCCTATAATATCGCCGTATCGAGCAGGTTGGTGGACACGTAAAATATTAATGCGTTGAGAGTCGTGAAAATAAAAATGTGTAATATTATGACTATTTTTTAATTTTTTAAAAAAAGGTTTGGACAATTCCAGTAATTTTTCACGATCGCGCTTTTCCAACGCAGTACTAAATTTAGAATTTGCCGTAATCACATCCAATACAGAACCCAATTTATGTTCGCGTTCTTTTAATGTGGCTTGATAGTGTCCCTCAATAGAGTTAATACTACGTTTCAGATCATCTGCCAGATGTTCTTGCTCATCATAATAAATACCAAATACGAACAGGCTTAATACCGTAGCCATAATAAGCGCCAAAGGAACCAGAATACGTACTTTCAGGTTGTAAGCTTTCATTCGGAGTATCCCTAAACTCAGAAAATTGGAATTATTTTTAATTATTTATAAAGTTATCGACCAATAACATTTAATCTGAAGGGAAATTAAGGCTAAGAATAACAAGCCACATAAAATAAAAGGTTAATTCGAATATACAACTACCAACATGAAGCAAATAAATTACACAATCAAATTTGCGTATTCCATTACCAACCACTTGCTACCCAAATCATCAAAATTAATTTGTACCCGGGCATGACGTCCTTCGCCTTCATAATTCAATACCACACCTTCTCCAAATTTTTCATGAAATACACGCTGGCCCAATTGAACTGGTGCCGCCTCTTGTACCGCTTTTTCTTTTTCTATGGAATACTCATTGCCATAACCTGACACGGGTACGGCGCTGCCTTGCATACGCACTTGTTGTGTAAATTCATCCGGAATTTCTGTAATGAAGCGTGAAGCAGGCGCATACTTTTCTTCACCATATAAACGTCTTTTTTCTGCATGCGTAATGGTTAGTTTTTCCATCGCGCGCGTCATGCCGACATAACAAAGGCGACGCTCTTCTTCTAACTGACCGCTTTCTTCTGATGAGCGGCTATGTGGAAATAAGCCTTCTTCCATGCCTGCGAGAAAAACTTGTTTGAACTCTAAACCTTTTGCGGAGTGCAACGTCATTAATTGCACACAATCTTCACCCTCATTCGCCTGCCCTTCACCCGCTTCTAATGACGCATGGGAAATAAAAGCCGTCATTTGATCCACTTCAGATTCTTCCCATTCATCCTGTTCAAAACTGCGTCCGGCATTAACAAGTTCGTCCAGATTTTCTATTCGGTTGCGCCCTTTCTCACCTTTTTCTTTTTCATAGTGCGCTATCAAACAGCTTTGATGAATCACGTGTTCAATTTGTTCATACAGTTCCATGCCTTTAATATCTGCTTCGCTCTCATTAATTAAATCAACAAACTGCTGTAATGAGCTTAATGCGCGTGATGTGATCGTACCTTGTTCAATTAGTTGTAAGGTTGCATGCCACATTGAAATATTATTTTCACGCGCACAACTGCGAACAAGATCAACGGTTTTATTACCGATGCCACGTGTTGGCACATTAACGATGCGCTCAAAAGAAGCGTCATCATTTTTCATTGCAATTAATCGCAAGTAAGCCACCGCATCTTTAATTTCCTGGCGTTCAAAGAAACGTAGACCACCATAAATTCTATAGTTTGTGCCACTTTGCATTAATGCTTCTTCAAGTACACGCGACTGTGCATTGGAACGATAAAGAATAGCGTTCTCCGTTAAGAAACCACCCTCATCTCGCCAGTCTGTAATTTTACGCACGACATATTGCGCTTCATCAACCTCATTAAAGGCACTATAAATTTCGATTAACTCGCCATCACTACCATCTGTCCATAATTCTTTACCCATACGATCGGTATTGTTTGCAATTAACGCATTCGCCGCGCCTAAAATATTTCCTGTTGAACGGTAATTTTGTTCTAAACGAAAGTTTGAAGCATTTTTATAATCTTTGGAAAACTTATAAATATTTTCAATTTGCGCGCCGCGCCAACCGTAAATGGATTGATCATCATCGCCCACCACAAAAACATTTGCGTTATTCCCCGCTAACATTTTGATCCATGCATATTGAATGGTATTGGTGTCTTGAAACTCATCCACAAGAATATTTTTAAAACGCTCTTGATAATGCTGCAAAATATCTGGACGCTTCACCCATAACTCATACGCGCGAAGCAGCAACTCAGCAAAATCAAGCGAACCATTACGCTGGCACATGGTTTCGTATTCGCGATAAATTTCAACCATGTGCCTTAAGTACATATCATTATTGTGATCGATATTGTTTGGACGCAGGCCCTCATCTTTTTTGCCGTTAATCCACCACTGTGCTTCGCGCGGTACCCAGCGTTTTTCATCCAAGCCCATTTCACGGATCACGCGCTTTAAAGCCCGGTGCTGATCTTCAGAATCCATTATTTGAAAGGCTTGTGGGAGCTCGGCTTCTTTCCAGTGTGCGCGCAATAAACGATGAGCAATGCCATGAAAGGTCCCTACCCACAATCCACTTGAGGGAATTCCCAATAAATTCTCAATTCGACCCCGCATTTCGGCTGCCGCTTTATTGGTGAAGGTCACCGCCAGAATACCGTAGGGCGAAATATTTTCAGCCTGCATTAACCACGCGATGCGATGCACCAGCACGCGTGTTTTCCCGCTACCGGCACCGGCGAGGACTAAAATATTTGAAGTAGGCGCACACACGGCTTGGCGCTGCGCATCGTTTAAAGGGTCGATTATATAAGAAACATCCATCGAGGCATTCTAACAAATTGTGACTTTAGAGTGCGGCTTTAAATAAGAAGTATTAATGTTCTATTTTGTGATGCAGTCTACATAATTAACACTGCAAGGATATTGCAAATTTATAAAAAATACGTATAGGATAGCGTATGGATGCCGCTAAAAAAATCGTTTTTAAACAACGCATGCAAGCCTTGCATGACAAATATTGTCGACAACTCCCTGAAAAATATAATGAAATTGAAAATAGCTGGAAGCAATACCGTGGTAATTTGGCCAAAGAGGAATTTATCGAAACTTTCTATCGCCTTATCCACACCCTTAAAGGCACTGCCGCGACATTTGGCTTTAATACCCAAGCAGACATTTGTTATAAAATACAAAAAATTCTATTAAAAGAAAAAGGTAATTATTCTACCCTAACAGAAAATAACGTCGAAAAAATTCAATCCCACCTCAACGAGCTGAAGGAAAATATTAGTGTACCGGCTGAACATTTCCCAGATTAAAAACGCTTTTTACAGACATCCACACAATTTCAGTACTATAAATCATTTTTTAAGCTAAAATGATACAGCTCCACCATTCTTATCTTTAAACTAAAAAAAACCAAATATGCCAATACTTCTCCCGTTAAAATTTTGTTTTTCATTGGCATTATTTTTAATCCTTATTTCTAAATCTATTCATGCAGAAGAAGTACGCTCTATTGCAACAGATACTGAAGACGAAATTATAACAACGATTTATAAAGCAAAAGGTAACACTCTATTTCTTTGGCTTTACTCAGAAGCCGGACCACAAAAAGCAGAAGAAAAAATAATACAAGAATTAGTTAATAAAAATATTGAGGTTTGGCGTGTAGATCTTTTTTCTTCACACTTTCTTCCCATTGCCAGCAGTAGTATGGATCGCATTCCCGATTCTGACTTTAGCCAGCTCATTGAGTATGCCTACCAACAAACAGGGAAAAAAATTATTCCGGTGACAACGGGGCGAGGCAGTCTGCCTCTATTACGAGGGACACGCCACTGGCAAGCAAAGCACCCAAATAGCTCAGCATTAACCGGTGTTATTTTAATGAGTCCAAAATTTTATATTGAGACACCCGATCCTGGAGTTGAGGGAAAGCTACAACCCATTGTAGAGCAAACGAATTTACCGATTTTTATTTTGCAACCAAAAAAATCACCCTGGTATTGGAAGCTGGATAAAACAATACCTGCGCTTGAAAAAAGTGGCAGCGATGTTTTTGTTAAGCGACTACAGGGGGTACGTGATCGATATTATTTTCGCCCTGACGCAGATAAACACGAAAAAAATCTCAGCACACAATTACCCAAAACGTTAAAGCAGGCGGCAAAATACCTAATCGCTTTACCTTATAAAAAACGAAAAGCTGTTATTTACCAAAACAAAAAACTAAACGTTCAAACAGGCAAAAAAGAACGACGCCTAAAAAACTTTCAAGGTAATCCAAACCCGCCCTCTCTTCGCTTATCCAATTTAAAAGATAAAACCGTCGACTTAAAAGATTTAAAAGGACAAGTAGTACTGGTAAATTTTTGGGCAAGCTGGTGTCCGCCCTGTGTTCATGAAATGCCTTCGATGCAACGACTACAAAATCGATTTTTTTCTAAAGGTTTCACCATTTTGGGCGTTAATATGGCAGAGGATAAAAAAACGGTACAACAGTTTCTCGACACAAAAGTCGATGTTCAATTCCCAATTTTATTTGATAAGAACGGCGCAGCTTTAAAAAGCTGGGGAGTCTTTGCCTTTCCAACAAGCTATGTTATTGATAAAAAAGGAAAAATTCGATACGCTATATTTGGCGGTGTCGATTGGGAGCAAGAAAGCATTACCCGAAAAATAGAACAATTAGTAAATGAATAAACCACTAACTAAATATTACTACATGTTAAAAAACGTAAAACTTATATCGATATACTAAAAGTGTGTGAATCTTAACTAAACTTAATAGTAAAGGTAAATGAGGCTTAACCCATCATGTCTGCCACTGAAGTTCAAAATTTAGTCGACAATACCAGCGAGCTAATCACGCTTCCGCAGGTTGCACTACGTGTAAATGAAATCGCCAATGATCCTGAATCAACATCAGATGATATGGCTGCCGTTTTAACCCAAGATCCCGCGCTTGTCGTGCGCATGCTAAAAATCGCTAACAGCGCTTATTACGGCTTATCCTCAGAAATCGAAACCATCACCCGTGCCGTTTCTGTGCTTGGCACCAACAAAATTCGAGACCTTGTTTTGTCCTCCTCAGCAAGCGATACCTTTGATGGCATTCCCAATGACTTAATTTCCATGCATGACTTTTGGCACCACAGTTTATACTGCGGCATCCTCGCACAAATTCTGGCCAAGAAAAGTAAAAAAGCGCACGGTGAATCCATCTTTATCGCCGGTTTATTACACGATATTGGGCAACTGTTAATGTTTAACCAGCGCCCGGAAAAATCACATGAAGCTATTTTATTATTAATGGAAGGCGATGAAGAATTAGATACCTTTGAAGCTGAACGAAAAATATTTGGCTTTGATCATTCGCAAGTTGGTGCTGCTTTAGTTGAAAATTGGAAACTCCCTCCGGTACTCAAAGAATGTATTGAATTCCATCATGAACCAGACAAAGCAAAACAGTTCCCTGCTGAAGTCGCTTTAATCAATATTGCAAATTCAGTCGCAGTGATGGCTGACTTTGATTCTATAAATGAAGATAATGAAATTCCTGAAATAAACCCGGTATCATGGTCGCTAACCGGTTTAAGTAAAGAAGACTTACCCCCTGCAATTGCAGCAGCACAAAGCGAAATAAAAGAAGTCGAAGCGGTACTTTTCCCTGAAACATAACTGTTAAAACCCGTTCAATTTTCTTCCTCCTATAAGATAATATAAAAAATATCACTCTCAATTATGAGATAATTGTTGACATGGATATTCTATTAGACCCTTTTTATTTTTTACCGGTTCTTTTTTTTATTGTTGCACTTGCTTATTCAAGCATAGGTTTAGGTGGGGGCTCATCTTATACCGCACTTATGCTTATCGCTGGCATGAACACTCTGAGCATTCCCCTTGTTTCGCTCACCTTAAATTTATTTGTCACCAGTATCGGTAGTTTTAATTTTATCCGTCACAAGCACATTAACTTGAAGCTTCTATTGCCTTTTGTTATTACCTCAATACCCATGGCTTACCTTGGCGGTGCTTTACAATTACCTCGTGATATTTTTCATGCTATTTTATTTTTCTCTTTATTGTTTACCGTCTTTCGTATATACATATGGAAAACAACACCCTTAAATTTAAAGCTAACGAATAAATCTAAACTCATTATTTCACTTATTGCAGGATCTATTTTTGGCTTTGTTGCGGGAACCGTTGGCATTGGCGGTGGTATTTATCTTGTCCCCTTGATTATTATCCTTGGCTTAGGCTCAGCAAAAGAAGCGGCAGCCTGCGGAGTGATTTTTATTTGGTTGAACTCCTTATCGGGCCTTATCTCACGCCTACAATTTAACGCCATAGATTTAACTCAATATATTCCGTTAATCATTGCGGTCATTATTGGTGGCACATTAGGATCGCATATCGGCGCAACCCGACTCTCGGTAAAAACCATGGAAAAAGTATTGGGCGTGATCGTGCTCACTGCCGTGCTCATTTTATCCAAAAAGCTCATTGCCATTTATTTGTAAGTTATTGAATAACTTCTATTTAGTGTAATTTGATTTGTTCAGCTTCGCGCTCAGGTGTACAATCAGCGTCCTAATATTCTTCAACACCCCCGTTATTACGCAATTTTCATCGAGGAGCTCATCTTGGAACAATATCGAGGCACCACTGTCCTTTCTGTACGACGCAACAATAAAGTTATTATTGCTGCCGATGGTCAAGCGACCCTGGGAGACACTGTGATGAAGAGCAATGTACGCAAAGTTCGCCGTTTATATAACGACAAAGTTATTGCGGGTTTTGCGGGAGGCACCGCCGATGCTTTCACTTTATTTGAATATTTTGAAGCCAAGCTTGAAAAACATAATGGCCAGTTAGTACGCGCTGCCGTAGAAATGGCAAAAGACTGGCGTACAGACCGTACCCTACGTCGTTTAGAAGCGTTACTTGCTGTTGCCGACGCAGAAGCCTCCCTGATTATTTCTGGCAACGGTGATGTAATAGAGCCCGAGCATGGCATTATGGCAATTGGCTCCGGTGGAAATTATGCCCTTTCAGCCGCACGAGCTTTGGTCAAAAACACCGAGTTAGGCGCAAAAGAAATTACCACGGAAGCCTTGAATATTGCGGCTGATATCTGCATTTATACCAATCATAATTTAGTCTTTGAAGAACTGGAATTTTAAGCATGTCACAAATGACACCCCAAGAAATCGTTAATGAACTTGATAAACATATTGTCGGCCAGGCCGCGGCAAAACGTGCGGTTGCGATTGCACTAAGAAACCGCTGGCGTCGTAGTCAGGTTGATGAAAGTTTACGTAATGAAATCACGCCAAAAAACATATTGATGATTGGCCCAACCGGTGTCGGCAAAACTGAAATTGCACGCCGTTTGGCAAAATTAGCGCGCGCACCTTTCTTAAAAATCGAAGCTACAAAATTTACCGAAGTCGGTTATGTTGGTCGTGATGTTGAATCAATTATTCGTGATCTAATGGAAATTTCTATCAAGCTTACGCGTGAACATGCCATGGTTGGTGTTCAGGTTAAGGCAGAAGATGCAGCTGAAGATCGAATCTTAGATATTTTATTACCGCCCGCTCGTGACGCTGGAGTTGATGATACAGATAAAAATGAAAATCCTACACGACAAAAATTTCGTAAAAAATTACGCGAAGGCGATCTCGATGACAAAGAAATTGAAATTGAAGTAAGCCCGCAACAAATTGGTGTAGAAATTATGGCACCACCGGGTATGGAAGAGATGACCAACCAGTTGCAGGGTATGTTTCAAAATCTGGGCAACAACCAAACTAAACGCACACGTAAATTACCCATCAAACAGGCCTTTAAACTCCTGGTTGATGAAGAAGCGGCAAACTTAATTAATGAAGAAGAAATTAAAGAAGACGCGTTAAAAAATGTCGAACAAAATGGCATTGTCTTTTTAGATGAAATGGACAAAATTGCTAAGCGCGGTGAAACCAGTGGCGCTGATGTTTCTCGTGAAGGTGTACAACGCGATTTACTCCCTTTAGTTGAAGGCTCAACCGTCACAACAAAATATGGCATGGTAAAAACAGATCATATTTTGTTTATTGCTTCAGGTGCCTTTCACTTAACTAAACCCTCTGACTTAATACCCGAACTACAAGGTCGTTTCCCCATTCGTGTGGAACTGGATGCCTTAACCTCGGATGATTTCATGCGTATTTTAGTTGAACCCGATGCTTCCTTGACGGAACAATATCGCGCTCTCATGGAAACAGAGGGTGTCACCTTAAGCTTTGTTGAAGAAGGCATTCGTCGCATTGCAGAAACTGCTTTTCACGTGAATGAACATACTGAAAACATCGGTGCACGTCGCTTGCATACTATTCTCGAGCGCTTGCTTGAAGAAGTTTCATTTACAGCATCTGAAAACAGCGGCTCAGAAATTAAAGTCACTGCAGAATATGTGGATGAAAATATTTCAGAACTCGCGCAGGATGATGACCTTAGCAGGTACATTTTGTAACGGCAGAAAATTTAGCTGTTAATTGCCGTTATATTTTATAAAAGTAATTTAGGACATTAAGATGATTAAACCAACCGATATTAAACTTCACCAGGCTTCACATATACTTGAAGTTGTTTTTAGTGATGGAAAAACCTTTAATTTGCCCGTTGAATATTTACGCGTATATTCACCTTCTGCTGAAGTACAAGGTCACGGCCCCGGCCAGGAAGTTTTACAATTTGGCAAACAAGACGTAAACATCACGCAAATTGAAATGATAGGCAACTATGCTATTCAACCTTTTTTTGATGATAACCATGACACCGGTATTTTCTCCTGGGATACGCTTTATGAACTAGGCGAAAACTACGAAGAAAACTGGAAAAACTATCTACAACGTTTAAAAGATGCTGGCAAAGAACGTCCTGAACCAAAGCACGCTAGTTAATAGACACTACGCTTTTTCATATATTACGGTATAGTTAAGCCATGAAAGATGACACAACGCACTTTGGTTTTGAACAGGTTGCTTACGACGACAAGGTAAATAAAGTCGCAGGCGTTTTCCATTCTGTAGCTAGCAAATACGATGTAATGAATGACCTTATGTCATTCGGTATCCACCGTGTCTGGAAGCGTTACACCATCGAAATGAGCGGTGTACGTCATGGCCATAACGTCTTAGACCTGGCCGGTGGTACCGGCGACTTAGCGGCAAAATTTGCTCGCATTGTTGGGCAAGACGGCTCTGTTACTGTCGCAGATATTAATGACTCGATGTTAAAAGTTGGTCGCGAACGCTTAACCGACAAGGGTATTGCGGGTAACGTACAATACGTTCAGGCAAATGCAGAATGCTTACCTTTCCCGGACAATCATTTTGATGCGATCACCATTGCTTTTGGTTTGCGTAACGTTACCGATAAAGATGCTGCCTTACGTTCTATGTATCGCGTATTAAAACCTGGTGCACCCTTGCTCGTTTTAGAGTTTTCAAAACCTGAATCAGCCTTACTCAGTAAAGTGTACGACACGTATTCCTTCAAACTATTACCGGTAATGGGCAAAGTCATAGCCGATGACCCTGATAGTTATCGTTATCTTGCAGAATCGATTCGTATGCATCCTGATCAAGAAACATTAAAAGACATGATGATTGATGCCGGCTTTGAGAAAGCAGAGTACTTTAATTTAACAGGCGGTGTGGTTGCATTACACCGTGGTTATAAAATCTAAGCTCGTCATCACGAATGAGCTTAACAACCGAAACTGTCCTTACCTTAACGGAAGCCCTCGAGACTTCAATTAACCTTATACTTAAACAAGATCCTGCAACTTTAGAAAAGCTTTCCTCCTTACAAGACAAAGTGATTGCATTTGAAATCACTGATCTCGAATTAAACCTCTTTTTATTTCCGCACAATGAAGGTATTCACGTTAAATACCTTTATCAAGGAAAAGCCGACGCCACCCTGCAAGGCCACGCACTCGCCTTTATCAATATGTCATTAGGCGATGCGACCGAAAGCTTCTTCAAAGGTGAAGTGCGCATAAAAGGTGATATTGAATTGGGCCAACGTTTTAAGCGTATTTTAGAACAACTCGATTTAGACTGGGAAGAATGGCTATCAAATTACACCGGCGATCTTATTGCATTTAAAGCTTCAAGCCTGTTTCGCGATTTTAACAAATGGGGCAAAAATGCACTTAACACCCTCAAGTTAGATGCTCGTGAATATATACAAGACGAAGGACAACTCAGTCCACATTCTTCCGAGCTCGAAGAGTTTACTAAAAACATCAACCAATTACGTGATGATACCGCACGACTTGAAGCACGGCTTTCTCGCATACTTAAAAGTATAAAAACGACCGTATAAATCCTACTTTTGCCTCCATATAAAAAGTATTTATTAGCCTACTATTTAAGCATTAAATTTCCAATTCTTAAAATGATCGAGTATCCTTTGCTACTGATTTTCAAACTCATATAAATTCAGAGTATTGTTTTATGAATGACACAAGTAATAACGATTTTACTCCCGAAGAAGAAAAACTTATAACCGATACACTTGCCGAACGTTATGGCCAGGCCGTAGAAATCCAACTAGCCGATATAGAATTACATGTTGATGAAAGTGAGCACGAGTTAAAACCCTGTCCCGCAATTTATTGGGAATCTAAATCCTGTCATTTTATTATCGCTAAAATAGAAAATAATAAGTTTTTTTGTCAATTCTTTTATGGCGAAGATGAACAATTTGGAACTGAAAAACCTTTTTATGATGACTTACAAACCTGTGTCACCAGCTTACTTCAGGTTCAGGCTGATCATGAACTAAAAAAAGCATTAAAAGAAAGCGCTTAACAAATATATTGCCTGTAATTATTTTTAATATTACAGGCTTTATTTTTTATAACAAAATAATTAATTCATTTTTAAATTAGAGGGGAACAGCATGGCCGCGAAAAAGAAAGCCAAGAAAAAAGTTGCTAAGAAAAAGGCAAAAAAGAAAGTAGCAAAGAAAAAAGTTGCTAAGAAGAAAGCTTCTAAGAAAAAAGTCGCAAAGAAAAAAGTAAGTAAAAAGAAAGCAGCCAAGAAAAAAACATCCAAGAAAAAAGCAAAAAAGAAAGCGGCCAAAAAGCCTTCTGAACCATTAAAGAATGCATTCTATGCACAGTCAGGTGGTGTAACGGCTGTTATTAATGCAAGTGCTTGCGGTGTTATTGAAACCGCACGTAAGAACAAACATAAAATTGGTACAGTATACGCTGGTCAAAGCGGTATCATCGGCGCTCTACAAGAAGAATTGATCGATACAAACAAAGAATCTGCATCTACAATTGCCGCTTTACGCCACACACCATCAGGTGCATTTGGTTCTTGTCGTTTTAAATTAAAATCACTTGAAGCAAACCGTCGTGAATACGAACGTTTAATCGAAGTCTTTAAAGCGCATAATATTGGCTACTTCTTCTATAACGGTGGTGGTGACTCTGCAGATACATGCTTTAAAATTTCACAACTATCAAAAGAAATGGGTTACCCAATCCAGGCAATTCATGTTCCTAAAACAGTTGATAACGATCTTCCTATTACGGATAACTGTCCAGGTTTTGGTTCGGTAGCTAAGTACATTGCCGTCTCAACGCAGGAAGCAAGTTTCGATGTTGCTTCAATGTGCAAAACGTCAACTAAAGTCTTTGTTGTTGAGGTTATGGGCCGTCATGCAGGCTGGATCGCAGCAGCAGGTGGTTTAGCCTCTACTGAAGAAAACCCAATTCCAATTGTTATTCTTTTCCCTGAAGTTGAATTTAATCAGGAAAAATTCCTGGCCAAAGTCGATGCTAATGTGAAAGAACACGGTTACTGTACTGTTGTTGTTTCAGAAGGTACTCATTGGCCAGATGGTCGTTTCTTAGCTGAAACAGGCCTAAAAGATGCCTTCGGTCATAGTCAATTAGGTGGTTGTGCGCCAGTCGTTGCGGGTATGATTCAGGAAAAACTTGGCCATAAATACCACTGGGGTGTTGCAGATTATATGCAACGTGCTGCACGTCATATTGCATCGAAGTCTGACGTTGATCAAGCATACGCAATGGGTAAAGCAGCGGTTCAATATGCTTTACAAGGTCATAACTCTGTTATGCCGACAATTGATCGTACTTCTAACAAGCCTTATAAATGGAAAGTTGGAATGGCGCCACTAAGCAAGGTCGCTAACGTTGAAAAAATGATGCCAGATAACTTCATCTCTAAGGATGGTTTTGGTATCACTGCGAAGTGCCGCGAATATTTAGCGCCATTAATTAAAGGTGAAGACTACCCACCTTACAAAGATGGTTTGCCAAAATACGTTCGAATCAAGGGTGTTATGGTTAAGAAAAAATTAGAAGATTTTGATTTGTAAAGTCAGAAATAATTTTGATTAATCCTAAAGGGGCAGTTTAATCACTGCCCTTTTTTATTGGTAAAATTAAGAACTTGCCCGCTCTGCAATTTTTCTATTTGCTTCTTTCCCTGCAAGCATTTGTTCAACCATATCGTTAAACTCTTGCATCAAGATTTTAATATTAACATCATCATTAATATCCTGAAGTTCAATTTTTACACAAAGTTCCGTTAGCATAGGATAACCATAACCTCCTCCTACACCTTTCAATTGATGAATTAAATTTGAAAACTCTTCCGTGTTTTGCTCTTTATATGCTGAATTAATTTTTTCATGAAATGTGGGGAGTCGCACCATAAATTTTTCAATCAGGTCAATCAAATCAGGTTCAGATTCTAATAAGTTTGAAGTCAGCATAATTAATTTTTCCTCATCACTTTCGCTTAATTCTAAAAATTTTATTGCCACTTCATATAAATCATAACGATAACAGAAGAAAAGGCACAAAGATTAATTATATAATATAAAAACCCGATAATATTTATCGAAGTCTAATCAATCTTCGGCTAATGGAACACTAAACCAAAATGTGCTGCCTTCTCCAACAACACTTTCAACGCCCATGTTTCCATCCATTAGTTCAATCAGGTTTTGGGCAATGTACAAACCCAAACCTAAACCTTCTTTCTGCTTATTATATCGCTGAAAAGGAATAAATAGACCATCAATTTGATCTTTAGTTAAACCCTCTCCCGTATCAGTTACAGAAACTTTAACCTTGTTGTTAGCTATTTTATTAATGTTGATCGTTATTTTCCCGTGTTCATTATTATATTTAACAGCATTAGAAATTAAATTAATAAATATTTGTTTTAACCTTTTTGCATCGGCTTTAACTAAAAAGGCTTGCTCAACTTTTGTTATTATTTCAATATCATATTGTTTGGCAACAGGCTTGGTTATTGCCAAACTGCCATCTAAAATATCACTCAGTGATACCGGAACAATATCTACCTTTAGTTTATGCGATTCAATATTTGATAAATCTAATAATTCTTCAATTAAACTTAAAAGATATTTCCCAGACTCTATAATATTATTATTATTTTCTTTTTGTTCGTTATTTAAAGGAGGGTTGTCTGACATTTGTAGTAACTGAGCATATCCCAGCATACCATTAAGAGGTGTTCTTAATTCATGGCTAATCATAGAGACAAAATTTGATTTTGCACCGTTTGCTGCGATAGCCGCATTCCTGCTTTCTATTAACTCTTGAGTATGCTTTTCTGAGAGAAAATTAAGTTTAATATTTTCTATTGAGGTTTGATAAATTCTTTTCGCATTTACCAGTGAAAAAATCATTGCTAACAAAATTAGCCCAGCAATTGAATATGAAAGCGGAGTGTTAATCATTATCTCACCAAAAAAAACAGGTGCCAATAACAAAATAAAGTAGGTTGAAATATTTCTCAAACTAAAAGAAAGTGATGATACCGCACCAGTTGCCAGACCAATTAATACCATAATAGGGAAATAGTGATAACTTGATGTCGCATCGGGTAAAAAGGCTAACCCCACTATCGAAAAGCACAACCCGTTTAATATTAATAAGTAGTAAAAATGTTTATCCCACCCCTTGGCGTTACGTAACTTATCTTTTTGGCTAATATAAAATCGATACAGTACATAGCGAGCCATATTAATTGAGGTCACAACAAGAAACCATAGAATTAATATTGTGTTGCTATAAAAAGGAAGCAAAACTCCGCTTAAAGTCGCGGCGATGGCAATAGTAGCTATAACAGAGCCAGGGATGGCTTTATACAATAAATCATTTATTTTTATTACCGTCGTCTCTTGCAGACTAAGGCCTTGAAGATCTGAACTCATATCTCTCTCTTTTTCCCATTGCCAACAAATTTATCATACCAATACTTATCGGTTGATATATATTAACCTTTATTTTACTTAAAATTAGAATTTATAAATCATGACATTTTCGGTTTATTTATTGTGCTTTATCCGTACAATAGTTGTTTATTTCTTTGGATGCATTACTGAGACACAAAATGCCACACCTTAAACGTTTTATTAGGCTCTCAAATATCAGCTGGGTATTGATACGCAACGGGCTTGATGATCTTATTCTCGCAACTCACTTATTTCGCCCTTTTCGCTTTGTTCGCCTCGCCATGCCCTGGACCTGGGTCTCAAGAAAAACGCCACGAGGTGAGCGGATCCGTCTCGCATTAGAAGATTTAGGCCCTATTTTTGTTAAATTTGGACAAATTTTATCGACTCGACGTGACTTATTGCCTGATGACATCGCAATTGAGCTTACCAAACTGCAAGATCAAGTTACACCTTTTGATAATCGAACCGCCTATAAAATTATAGAAAAATCACTCGGTCATCCACTTGGTGAAATTTTCAGTGATTTTAGTGATGCCCCTTTTGCCTCAGCCTCTATTGCCCAGGTTCATGGAGCAACCCTACACACTGGTGAAGAGGTTATTGTTAAAGTATTACGCCCTAACATCAAACCCGTAATTCAACGTGATATTAGCTTGCTTTATATTATTGCGGAAAAAATAGAATCCTATTGGCCTGCAGGCAAAAACTTACGACCAAAAGCAGTGGTTGCTGAGTTTGAAAAATCACTATTGGATGAACTTGATTTAATGCGCGAGGCTGCCAATGCATCACAGTTACGACGCAACTTTTTAAACTCTGAAGATCTCTATGTCCCCGAGGTATATTGGGAGCACTGTCGCCGCGATATTATGGTGATGGAACGCATTCATGGCACTCCTATCGGTAGCATCGATGCTCTTAAAGAAAAAAATATCAACCTGAAACAGCTTTCAGAACGTGGCGTTGAAATATTTTTCACCCAGGTTTTTCGCAACAGCTTTTTTCATGCTGATATGCACCCGGGTAATATTTTTGTTGCTGATAACGGTCAATACATTGCGGTTGATTTTGGCATTATGGGAACGCTTAACGATACCGATCAACGTTACCTGGCAGAAAACTTTTTAGCTTTTTTTAACCGTGATTATCGCCGTGTTGCAGAGCTACATGTTACTTCTGGTTGGGTCGATAAAGAGACCCGAATTGATGAATTTGAAACAGCAATACGCGCTGTGTGTGAGCCTATTTTTGATAAGCCCCTAAAAGACATTTCATTTGGCCAACTATTAATAAACTTATTTCAGACTGCACGTCGCTTTAATATGGAAGTGCAGCCACAGCTGATTTTATTACAAAAAACTTTACTCAACATCGAGGGCTTAGGACGCCAACTTTACCCCGATCTTGATTTGTGGAAAACCGCCAAACCATTTTTAGAGCAATGGATGAAAGACAAAATTGGGCCTCAATCCTTTTTCAAACATCTAAAAGAAAATATGCCGCTCTGGGCTGAACGGCTACCAAAACTACCCAACCTTATTTTTGATGTATTAGAGCAAGCAAAAACGGGACAGCTCAAGGTTGAGTTAAACGACTCGCAAATGCAAAAAATCACAAAGGAAATAAAATCAAATAATGACCGTTCCATTCGCGCTATTATTGGTGGTAGTCTAGTCATTACGTCAGCACTTTTAATTAATACAGACCTCTCGTTTATGAATTCAGATTATCAAACCCTGTTTAAATCAATACCAGCAGGATTAGGGCTTTTATTAATTTTTAGTTTATTAAAACGTTAAAGTTTAAGGTTAACTTTATGAAAATTTCAATCATCAGTGGCAGCCATAGAAACCCCTCACAAAGTGAAAAAATAGCGCATCATATTGAAAGCGTATTAAAATACACCTATTCAGATATTGACCCTTTTGTATATTCATTAGCCAATAACCCTCTACCACTTTGGGAACAATCCATTTGGGAGTCAGATCCCACATGGAATCAGCGTCTCGCACCTTTAAAGGAACAGTTTAACAATAGCGATGCTTTTATCATTATTACACCAGAATGGCATGGCCAGGTTCCTTCTGGACTAAAAAATTTATTTCTTATGTTTAACCGCTTTGAGATGGGCCATAAACCCGCTTTGATTATTTCGGTTTCTTCCGGTTCGGGCGGGGCATACCCTGTTGCTGAATTACGCATGAGCAGCTATAAAAACAACCGCCTCTGCTATATTCCCGAGCATTTAATTGTTCGTTACGTTGAAAAAGTATTCAATAAAAATGCTAAGGATAATGATGAAAAATCCGACCTTTACTATAAGGCTCGGCTTGATTGGTGCTTAAAAATCTTAATCGGATATGGAAAAGCGTTAAAAATAATGCGCCATGAAACAGATATTCATCATGGCGAATTTTCTAATGGGATGTAAATTTATTGCAAAATAAAATATAAACTAAACTCCCGTAAAATCTATGCTATAATTACCTCCCCCTCCCTATCAGCTTAGATAAATTATCTAAGTTTTTGATATTTATTTAAATAAAAATATTAATTATGCCTCAGGGATGTAATTTTGCCGCAAAACTACTCTAAAGATTATGAGCTAGATCTTATACGTATTTCCTTATTGTATAAAAATGCACCCTTTACTATATTTGGTGTCTTGATTGTATATGCTGAAACCATCTTCATTATTAAAGATGTTATGTCATCACAATTTGTATTGTTTTGGAGCATAGCAGCATTTATTTCTCTACTCCCGCGTATTTATTTTGCCTACGCCTTTCATAGCAAATTAAAAAAATCTGAAATCACTCCTCTCAATATTAAAAAATGGGAATTATTTTGGTCAAGCAGCATTATATTTTTTGCTTTATTGGTTTCATCGCTCGTTTATTTCCCAATTGAAAAAGATCAGCTTATCGTCTTTCTCTTTATAGGCTTAATCATAACAGCATTGGGCATTGGTAGCATTGTAATATCAAATACATCAATAAAAACAGCTTTACCTTTTTTCAGTTTGATTTCTTTTCCCTTTATTATTCGTTGTTATATTGAAGGCGAACCATACTACCAACTTTTAGGCACTATTGGTTTAATTTGCTACCTTATATTTACTCGCTTGTTATTTAGCTTAAATAAAACGACGATTGAAAATATTCGCCTACAAGTTGAAAATAAAAATAACTCATTACAAGATCCTTTAACTGGGCTATGGAATAGAAGGAGGTTATACCTTTATATAGAAGAAGTTATTCCTAGAGCGATTCGACGAAATATCCCATTTTCTATTGTTCTTTTAGATATCGATCATTTCAAAAAAATTAATGACACCATGGGACATGACTCAGGTGATAAATTTTTAATTCAAATATCAAGATGGATAAGCGACCTTGTTCGCGACGAAGACTTAGTCGTGCGCTATGGCGGGGAAGAATTTATGATTGTTATGCCTTCTGCTGATATTCAAGAAGCAGAAAAACTCACAGCTCGAATACTCAAACATATACGAGAAAACAGTGGACAAACCGTTAGTGCTGGTATCGCATCCTATTCATCTGAAATGAATTTTAACGATCTTGTCATACAAGCAGATGAAGCACTCTATATAGCGAAAAAAAATGGCCGGGATCAATACATTGTTGCGACAAGCAAAAACGTAAACATTCCCAAAAAAGTGCTTAATTTTAAAAAAACAACTTCCTCTTAAAATATTTTATTTTAAAAAATCACATCACTCTATCATTGGTGCTTACTAATTAATTTTTTTACCCGGTGCTTTCCAAAGCGCTAATTTTCTCTGTTGCTTTAAGCTTATAAGCTTTGAAACAGAAACCAGCTTAATGCCTTTTTTCTCTAAATGTGGCAGCCATTTTTCTAAAATTGATAACGTTAATTTTTTCGGGTGAGCGATAGCAAGCGCTGTTCCTTTTAATTTAGCCTGTTTTATTAGCTTTTTAAGTTGTTGCTGAATAAAACCTCTCGACATTTCATGATCAATAAAAATATCCCGCGAAATACTTTGTAAGCCTTCTGCTTGCGCAGCACTTAATGCAACACTTTGATTCGTTGTTTTACTGTCAACAAAAAATAAATTTTTATCCGTTGCGACTTCACGCATCAGCTTTTTCATCCACAGCTGACTTTTTGTTAGCAGGCTACCCATGTGATTATTAAAGCCACGCGCGTAAGGTATCGCTTCAATGTTACTTTCTAAAACTTTTATGAAATTTTGCTCACTCATGGCCTGAGTTAAACCACCAGGGCCAAGGCTAGAGCCGTTCTCTGCTTCCATCGGTAAGTGCAGCATGACTTCTTTACTGCTGTCATTTGCTAATTTTGAAAGTTGGTTTGCATATGGTGAGTGAGGTAAAAAAGAATAGGTTAGTTGTCCGGGCAAATTTATTGCTCGACGCCCTGACTTTTTGTGGTAACCCATATCATCAATAATAATACTAATCGATGCATAATTAGTTTCATTTGTTACAGGCTCACCAGCAAACACCGCTGTGAAAAACAACGGCGACAAACCAACAATAAAAAAGCGAACTCCTTTTCGCATGATTATAGATTTTTTTAACACGTAATATTTATGATTACTTTTGTAAACCTTTTAGCAAGCTAATACCTTTTAATAAGTTTAATGCTTCATACAAAGCATAATCTTCTTTTGCCAAACTCAGTTTTTCTTTCTCTTTTTTAGCTTCATTATTAAATTCATCTTCGTCAGCATCACCATTTTCAAGGTGACCGGATAAATCTCTTTCCTTGGTTTGTTTAAAGCCATTATCGTCTTTTTTCGAGACTTCTATGTCATCTAATACTATGTCAGGCGTAATACCTTTTGCCTGAATTGACTTTCCCGAAGGCGTATAATAACGAGCGGTTGTGAGTTTCAGCGCACTACCATTACCAAGCGGCACAACCGTTTGTACAGAAGCCTTACCGAATGACAAAGTACCCATGACGATGCCGCGCTTATGATCCTGTAATGCGCCAGCAACAATTTCTGATGCAGAGGCTGAACCGCCATTAATTAAAACAACAATAGGTGCTTCGTTAATTAAATCTAATCCTTTTGCGCTATAAGTGGTTGTGTTTGATTTATCACGCCCCTTTATACTAACAACAACACCGCTTTCTAAAAAGGCATCTGATACCTCAACTGCCGCACTTAATAAGCCGCCTGGATTATTTCGAAGATCTAAAACTAACCCTTTTATTTTTTTATTATTTTCTTTCTTTAGTTTTGTGATGGCTTTACGTAAATCTGCACCTGTTCTTTCCTGAAATGCTGAAACACGAATATAACCAAAGCCATCTTCTAATGTTTTGCTACGTACGCTTTGTACTTTAATTATGGCGCGTGTGATTTTAATTTTTAATGGTTTGTCTATGCCTTCACGAACGATGGTCAACAAAATATCTGTATCAGGCTTACCGCGCATAATTTTAACGGCATCTTCTAAGGTCATGCCTTTTACATTTTTTTCACCCAGACGAATAATTAAATCACCCGCCTTAACCCCTGCTCGTTCTGCCGGCGTATCATCAATGGGAGAAATAACGTTAACAAAGCCATCCTTCATACCGACAACAATGCCCAAACCACCAAATTCACCACTGGTGCCTTCACGTAAATCAGTAAACGCTTTTTTATCTAAATAGGCCGAGTGGGGATCCAGGCCGCTAAGTAAGCCTCGAATGGCATTTTCCAACAACTCTTTATCATCGATGTCTTCAACATAATTCTGTTTAATTTTGCCAAAAACCTCACTCAAAGAACGAATATCTTCCAAAGGTATAGATTGAGGAGAGCTGAGTGAATTTTCCTTTTCCGCTAAAACACCTTGCCCAATCGCCAGCATGACGCCAAGCACAAGTCCCAAACCAAGAATAAGTGTATTACGTGTCATACTTTTCATTTACTGTCCTTTAATTAAAACCTTATCTATACGTATATTGATAAATACTTTTCCCAAAGTATCACATTACCTTATTGATATTAAAGAAGAATTACTGCCTGTTTCACGATTCCCAGGCTTTTCTTCATACCAATGATGATTAGCTGCGACACCATTTCGTGGGATTACTAGGGCGCCCTTTCACCCGCACCTCAAAATACAAAGCGCTCTTGCTCTGACCACCACTACGACCCACCGTTGCAATGACTTCACCTTCTTCAACCCAGTCTCCAGCTTCTTTATATAGTGCCTGATTATAGCCATATAAAGTCATATAGCCGTCACCATGGTCAATAATTAACAGCATGCCATAACCACGCAACCAATCTGCGTACGCAACACGGCCATGAGAGATTGCTTTTACATTTTTTCCTTCTTTACTAGCAATAAGCACGCCATTCCATTTTAAATTTGCCGCGTGGCGTGATTTGCCGAAAAGTCGCTTAACCTTACCTTTCACCGGCCACTTTAATCGACCGCGGCGTTTGCGGAAGGTTTCACGTTTATCAATTTCCGTTAACGTCGACGGCATGATGTGACGAATGTCTTTTAGCAGTTGTTGTAGCAGCTTTTCATCTGCGGTAAGTTTTTTTAAACGCTGACCTTTTTTTGCAATATCTTTTGTTATCGCTTTGACGATAACCGAACGATCAATAAAATCATCTTCGAGCTTTTGTTTTTCCTCGCGTTGCTGTTGACGCAATTTTTTTAACTCGCTTGTTTTGACTTTGACCTTTGCAGTTAGCGCATCAAGTTTATTAATTGTAATAGCGGCTTCATCAATATGATGACTACGTGCTTGATGAAAATAATCATAATACGTAAGTGTTCGATCGATTGCTGCTGGATTTTCCTGATTTAAAAGTAACTTAAGGTATTCTTGCTTGCCGATCATATAAGCTGAACGAATTTGCTCGCTTAAAAGTTTGCGTTGTTTGGCAAGTTTGGTATGCGTTTTTTGTTTTTGTTTTTTTAATTTTTTTAATTCACGTTTTTGCTTGCGTAAATGTCGATTTATTTTTTTTAATACATAAGCACGCTCACCGATACGTACTTCAATATTTTTTAAGCGTTGCGTTGCTGAATTTTTTTCGGCTTGTTTTTTTTCAATTTTACGCCGCAGCTCACTCATTCGCTGGCGTAATTTTTCCAGCTCTTGCTTTTGAGCTTGGCGCTGTTTTTTATTTAATGACGGTTGCTGACTATCATTATATGCATATATATAGGGTGTAAAAACACTTAAAGAAAGAATGAGGAGATACTGTATAGCTTGGCTGAACACGACCCTCAAAATTTAATGCTCCTCGTCCGACATAAATAGTATGTTACAGCACAAATTATTTTCTAAGAAAACAAATGATAAATTACTTTAGCCTATTCATACGGCTATCATTTTTCATTTATATCAAGCTTGGTTGATTTTCATCTTCTACCGGCCCCACCAACGAACGCCCTGTCATTTCAGTCGGTTGTTCAATACCCAATAAATAAAGCATCGTTGGTGCAACATCAGATAATGCTCCAGTGCTTGCCATGGTTGCATCACGACCGTAATAAACAAAAGGTACTGGATTATTTGTATGTGCTGTGTGCGGCTGTCCCGTTTCTGGATCAAACATCATTTCTGCATTACCATGATCAGCAGTGACTAACATTTCACCACCCGCCTTATCTATAGACTCAAGCAAGCGCGCCAAAGAATCATCTAAGGCTTCAATCGCCTTTACCGCAGCATTAAAGTTACCACTGTGCCCAACCATATCAGCGTTGGCATAGTTGCAAATAATGACATCATATTTTCCACCTTCAATGGCTTCAACCATATTGTCCGTTAACTTAACCGCATTCATTGCAGGCTGCTGATCATAAGTCGCAACATCAGGTGAGGGGATCAAAAGACGATCTTCAAATTCAAACGGCTCTTCACGGCCACCATTAAAGAAGAAGGTCACATGAGCATATTTTTCTGTTTCAGCAATACGCAACTGTGACTTGCCCAGTTTCGAAATATAATCTCCAAACACATTTTGTAAACGCTCGGCTGGGTAGGCAATGGGAATATCATAGTCAGAGTGGTATTCCGTAAGACTGGTAAAATTACCGAGCTTTGGAACACGCCCCCGCTCAAAGGCATCAAAATCATCTTCAATGAACGGGCGAGTAATTTGACGGGCGCGATCTGATCGGAAATTCATAAAAATAACCACATCGCCATCTTCTACTGTTACTGGGCTTTCGCCTTCAGGCACAATGGCTGTTGCTTTTACAAATTCATCTGTTTCATCACGCTCATAGGCATTTTCTAATGCTGCCAACGCAGAATCTGCCTGAAAATCACCTTTCCCCTCCGTGATAAGTTCATAAGCACTTTGGATTCGTGGCCAGCGGTGATCCCTGTCCATCGCGTAATAACGGCCAATAACGGATGCAAAACGGCCATTACCCAGCTCAGTAAACTGTTGCTGCATCACCTCAATAGATTCTTTTGCGCTTTTTGGCGGCGTATCACGCCCATCAAGAAACGCGTGTAGATAAACATTTTCTACACCTTGCTCGACGGCAAGCTTACACATAGCATGAATATGATCTTCATGGCTATGCACACCACCTGTCGATAATAGGCCGAGGATATGTACCGCTTTATTATTCTTTTTAGCGATATTAACGGACTCCATCAGCGTATCATTGCTGAAAAAAGAGCCAGTTTTAATTGAGCGACTAACCCGGGTGTATTCTTGGTAAACCACGCGTCCAGCCCCGAGATTTAGGTGCCCAACCTCGGAGTTGCCCATTTGTTCCGCGGGTAAACCCACTTCTGCACCCGAACCTTTTATATAGGTATGTGGATTTTCCTGCCACAACTTATCCCAGGTTGGCTTGTGGGCAGCGGCAATGGCATTGCCTTCTTTATCTTCGGTATGGCCGAAACCATCTAAAATGACTAAAACAACGGGTTTTACACTCAATGACATAACTTTATCTACTTTTTTACCACTAATTAACTCTTAGACTAAATCTAAAATAGGCTTATTAAGGCGCTAGGATACCGATTTTGCGACATGAATAGAAGAATTCAACTAAAGTTTAGCAAATTCTTCTCAAACAGTAGATTATTGTATAATGTTTTGTTAATAAAGAGCAGCTATCTCTTGTTAATTAACAGGGATTAAGCCTATTATAATGCATAATAAACATGGGGATTCAAGAATGGATGGACTAGCAGCTATGACAGAAACGACACTTCCATCGTTAATTACACGCGACGAAGATATTGACCGGGCATCACGCTCACTTAAAGCAATGTCACACCCTTTACGCTTAAAAATACTTTGCACCTTAGGGGACCAGGAAATCAGTGTTCAGGATATTGTTGAGCATGTGGGGACATCTCAAAGTAATATTTCTCAGCATTTAGCCATTTTACGCGATAAAGGCATCCTTTTTTCGCGCAAAGATGCCAACCGTGTTTATTACAAAGTGGGCGATTCAAGAACTTTAGCCCTGATTGGTATGATGCGTGATGTTTTCTGTACCGCAGAGGTTTAAATTTTTTTATATGCACCCATAGTGTATTTTGTATTTACTTATTTTATTAGGAAGGCCTATCTATGTCTATTACTCGTAAAATTCGCATAATGGCGGGTTTTGTTGTTCTATTGTCTTTGTCACTTGGTGCTGAAGCGAGCCCAATTTTCCAAAATGTAAACTGGTTATGGTTAACGGCATTTGCCGGTTTTAACTTATTTCAAAGCGGTATAACCGGTTTTTGTTTGCCTGAAATCGTTTTAAAGAAGTTTGGTAAAGATTGCGATTCTTGTTCGTAAGCCTTAATTCTCAACTTTAACTATATTGCCCGTGGTTGCAAAAGCAACCACGGGCTTTTAATTCTTATATTCTAAATTGCGAAAATATCATGGATCAACTAATTACTTTTGCTAGCCATAACACCATTCTGGTTGTTGCTATCGTTCTTGTTACGCTTATGCTTATTCATAGCCTGGTCGGCGAGAAACTGCGTGGTTATAGCTCTATTTCTCCTGCAGAAAGCACGAAAATGATTAATCATGATGATGCTTTAATCATTGATGTGAGAGAAAGTAATGAATATAGCGGTGGGCATATCATTAACTCTTTGCATATTCCTCTTGCAAGCATAAAGTCTCGCCTTGGTGAAATTGAAAAATATAAAAACCGAAAACTGATTCTGGCTTGTCGCTCAGGAAGTCGCTCCTCAAGTGCTTGCGCCACGCTAAAGAAAGAAGGATTCGAACAAGTCTTTAACTTAAGTGGTGGCGTCACGGCATGGGAAAGTGCCAACCTGCCTTTAGTTAAAAAATAAATATTACGTATTACTACTACATTTAAGGTTTCAAAAATATCATGGCTAAAGTTGAAGTTTTCTGTACTCCCTATTGTCCTTACTGTATTCGAGCTAAAAACTTACTCTCACACAAAGGCGTAGAATATGAAGACATTCGTGTAGATCAACAACCCGAGCGCCACGAAGAAATGATCGCGCGTAGCAAACGTACATCTGTTCCACAAATTTTCATTGATGGATACCATGTTGGTGGCTGTGATGATTTATTTGATTTAGAGGCAGCAGGCACGCTTGATTCGCGTCTTGGATTATGAGCGAAAATATTCACATAGTTTGTCCTTCTTGTGATGGCATTAACCGCCTTCCTGCTGAAAAACTTTCCGCTGGTGGAACCTGTGGTAAATGTAAAAAACCGTTGTTTAATGGCGAAGTTGTTGAATTAAACTCAACAAATTTTAGCAAACATATCTCTCGTAACGACATACCTGTACTTGTTGATTTTTGGGCGCCCTGGTGTGGCCCATGTAAGATGATGGCACCGGTTTTTGCGCAAGCAGCTCAGCAACTACAACCAAAGATTCGCGTTGCAAAAGTAGATACCGAAGCAGAGCAACAACTTGCCGCACAGTTTCAAATTCGCAGCATTCCTACCCTGGCTATTTTTAAAAATGGCAAAGAAGTTGCCCGTACAGCTGGTGCGATGGATTTACAAAACTTAATTAATTGGGTCACCCAAAACACGCCTTAACTTACTATATTGGAAAAAAAATGTCTGATACAAGCGAACAAAAGAACGAAGAAAATGCACCAAACTTTTCAATTGAAAAAATTTACTTAAAAGATGTTTCTTTTGAAGCACCCGCTTCACCAGCAGGGTTTACTGATGACTGGGCTCCAGAAATTAATATGGAACTCAATACTCAGGCAACTCCGATTAATGATGATATTTATGATGTTGAACTCACCATTACTGTTACCGCAAAAAATAATAATAAGACAGCTTTTTTAGTTGAAACAAAGCAATGTGGTATTTTTGGTATCAGTGGAATGGATGATACAAACCTAAATGGCATGTTAGGTAGCTTTTGCCCAAACATTTTATTTCCTTATGCGCGTGAAGCCATTTCTGATCTTGTTACTAAAGGCGGCTTTCCACAACTACTTCTTGCTCCTGTTAATTTCGATGCACTCTATGCACAGCACCTCGAACAACAAAACGAAGGTGAAACGATAAACTAACTTATGAGTGACCATAACTCTCAGGAAATAGCCGTTTTAGGCGCGGGCTCATGGGGTACCGCTCTTGCAATGTTGCTGGCACAAAATGGTCACGCTACTCATCTTTGGTCACACAATGCAGGACATGCGAAATGCATGCAAGGCGATCGAGAAAATACTCGCTACCTGCCAAATTTAGCCTTCCCTGAAAATTTAAACATAAGTCATGATCTTAAAAAGATTATTAAAGGCGTTAAAAATATTCTTGTTGTTGTGCCCAGCCACGCCTTTCGGCAAACGCTTGAAACATTAAAGCCCTTTATAACTGAAGAACATAATCTTGTCTGGGCAACAAAAGGGTTGGAAAAAAACAGTTGTAAACTTTTGCACAACGTAGCTCGCGAGGTATTGGGCGAACAAATTTCTCTTGCGGTAATCTCAGGCCCCACTTTTGCTAAAGAAGTCGCGCAAAGATTACCGGGGGCGGTTACGGTTGCCTCTCGCAATCAAAACCTTGCTTTAGAATGGGCCAATTTATTACATAATGATCATTTCCGAGCCTATACCGGTGACGATGTGACGGGTGTTGAAATTGGTGGTGCCTGTAAAAATGTTATCGCCATTGCTGCCGGAATTGCCGATGGCATGGGTTTTGGGGCGAATGCACGCGCAGCCTTAATCGCTCGCGCTTTATCCGAAATTACCCGTCTGGGTAGTTCTCTTGGTGCAAAAGCAGAAACCTTTACCGGCTTGACCGGCTTAGGTGACTTAGTGCTGACTTGCACAGACGATCAATCACGAAACCGCAGAACAGGCATCGCGCTAGGCAAGGGCCATGTTCTGGAAAATGTAATAAAAGAAATTGGTCAGGTTGTTGAAGGGGTTACAACAGCAAAGGAAGTGGTTGCCTTAGCCAAAAAACAAAACATTGATATGCCCATTACCGAACAGGTTTATAATGTTTTGTATAATAATGCATCACCGCAACAAGCAGTGAATGCACTTTTTAATCGCGCCATCAAAAAAGAAAATTAAAGATTATTTTTACAACCGCTCTTTAACTATCCCCATTAAGTTTTTAAAGTTAACTGGCTTTTCAACTAAAACATCCATACCCGCTTCAAGATAGCTTTTTCGCTCGTCATTCATCACACTTGCGGTCATACCAATAATAGGTGCGTTACTTAATGACCTTTCTTTAATTATTCTTGTTGCTTCAATACCGTTCATAACCGGCATATGGACATCCATCAAAATAATATCTACTTCATTTTTTTCCAAATATTCAACGGCTTTTTTTCCATCTTCCGAAATAACAACTTTATGCCCCTCATCTTTTAACCATGAATTAACCGCCAGACGACTAATTTTATCATCCTCAACTAATAAGATAGAAATGGAATCAAGCTCAATTGGTTTTTCGGTATTTACATTGTTAATGCCCTCGTCTTCTGCGATAGGAAAGAGAAAATCCAGAATAAAAGTTGAACCCTGACCTAAGGTCGATGATATTTTTATTTTTCCACCCAGGGCATCAATAATTTTTTTACTAATAGGTAAGCCTAAACCAACACCTTTATTATAAATGCGAGTTGAAAGCTGTTGAAAAGGCTCAAAAATACTTTCAATTTTATCTTCAGGAATACCCATTCCTGTATCGCTTACTTCAATATGAAGTTTAAAATGATGGTCTACTTGACTACCATTAACAATTAAATTTACTTCTCCTTCAGAAGTAAATTTAACTGCGTTATTGATAAGATTAACAACCACTTGTTTTAAACGCACATCATCAGAAATTAAATAGCTCGGTAAATCATTACTAACACTTACATTAAAATTAATATTTTTATCATCAAATAAATATTCTGCCTGCAATAATATATCTTCAATAAATTCCCACACCTTAAACGCTTTGGCATTAATCTCCAGTTTGCCTGACTCTACTTTTGATAAATCGAGAAGATCATCAATCAAACGAACAAGAATGCTGCCTGAGCGCTCAATAGAATGTAAATAGTCACGTTGTTTCTCATCCAAATCTGTTGTTTGCATAACCTGCATTAAACTCAGCATGCCATTCATTGGCGTACGAATTTCATGGCTCATATTGGCTAAAAAAAGGCTTTTTGTTTTATTTGCCGTATTTGCATCTTCTAAAGCAACATCTAATTTTTTTATACCGAGTTCAAGCTCATCATTATTATTTTGTAATTGTGTTTCATAGCTTTTAATTTGTGTATTATAAACACGACTTAATAAACCAAAAACGATCAGGCTAAAAACGGCTGTTTCGATAGCTGTATTTGAAAGGTGCAAATCGAGAAAGTAGTGCGTTAATACAATAATAAGTATTGAAACAAATGTTAAAATGTTTCCGGCTCGCTCCCCTAACAACATGTAAGAAAGATAAATTGCAACATAAAACCAGGCTATTCGAAACTCATCATGTAAGATAGTGACGAGAGCAACCGCAAAAACAAACAATGATGCAATAACCTGGGCCCAGGCAATCTTTCTGAACCAAAGTCTATTTTTTCGTAATAAAAATATTAACCATAGATTATAAAATCCGTAAACAATATTTGTAGCAGGCTGAACAGCCCCTATATCCATCACACCAAACAGTCCAAAAGCGCCTATCAACCACCCAAAAAACACTGAGATCGCCATAAAATAATTTAGGGTTCGAAACCTAAACTGTAAATGACTTTCTATTGAATCAAATTCAAAACCACTACTAAGAAAATTTGATAATAATTTTGAAAAATTAAAATTTTTAATTTTATTTCCCTTAATTCAGACTATTTTTTACCGTTTTCATCAACGCTTCAAAATTCACCGGTTTTTCAACCAGAACATCCATACCCGCACTTATGTAACTTTTACGTTCTGCATTCATCACACTTGCAGTCATACCGATAATAGGTGCTTCGCTTATATTTTCTGATTTGATAATTTTTGTTGCTGCAACGCCATCCATTACCGGCATATGCACATCCATCAAAATAACATCCACATTATTTTTTCTTAAATAATCAACGGCTTTTTGGCCGTTCTCAACAACGATAACAACATGGTTTTTTCCCCTTAACCATGTATCTACCGCTAACCGGCTTATCTTGTCATCTTCAACTAACAATATTTTAAGCGGAGACAAGTCAACATTATTTGCCTCTTCATTCCCGGTATTTTTTTTGCCTTTTCCTAGCGGAAAAACAAAGTCTAGAGCTATTTTAGTTCCTTTGCCTGACGCAGAACTTATTCGTATCTTCCCTTTTAAAGCATCGACAATTCTTTTGCATATTGGCAGACCTAAACCAACACCTTTATTATGAATGCGATCCGGGGAAATTTGTTGGAATGGTTTAAAAATACTTTCCAGCTTATCTTCAGGAATTCCCATGCCCGTATCATTCACTTCTATCTGAAGACGGTATTTATTGCCAGCAACTTCTTTGCCCGTAACTATTAAATTGACTTCTCCTTGCCTGGTAAACTTAACTGCATTATTAATCAAATTCACTACTACTTGCTTCAAACGCACATCATCCGAAATTAATGCCTCCGGAAGATCATTGTTGACGTCCACGTTAAAATTAATATCCCTATCATCAAACAAATATTCTACCTGTAATAAAATATCATCAACAAACTCCCACAAAACAAATTCTTTTTTGTTTATCTCTAATTTTCCTGACTCTATCCTTGATAAATCTAATAAATCGTCAATTAATCGAATCAGAGTGTCTCCTGCCCTATCAATAGACTTTAGGTATTCATGCTGTTGCTCATCCAGCTTTGTTGTTTGTAAGACCTGAACAAGGCTTAACATACCATTCATAGGGGTGCGAATTTCATGACTCATATTAGCAAGAAATATACTCTTGCTCTGATTAGCCGAATCTGATTTTTGCCGTTCAAGTAAAATTTTATCCTCAGATGCTTTAGCCGTAAAACTATAATAATGTGAAATTAAGCCAAGAACGATAATAAATGTAAAACCATTACTATAGTACAGCAACTGAATAATTTGAGGATCTAGCGCATAGATAGCTGGATATGTTTCACTGAAATATTTTATTGCAACAAAAATAAATGCAAGAACAATATGTTGCGTTGCTTTTTGAATCTTTGTTGTTTCCTGGTTATACGAAACTAAAGGGGCAACACCTAACAAATAATAAAAGTAACCCGTTTCCCATCCAACATAATACGTTGCGATCGCAGCGTGAAGAACAATCTCAGAAATAGCTAACATAGCAGCAATTTTTTCTTGCTTTTTAATACAAAGCTTATAGGCAAGAACGAGAATAAAAACACTGAATATATTAAAAAACACCAAAGGGAAAACATCTAAATAGTAAAAAAGCAGAATAAAGCAAAAGTGTGCTATAGCTGCAACTTGATAAGTGCGACTATTAGCAACATGAAAACGATATTTTTCATTTTTTATGCTTTCAGCTGTTAATGAGTTTTCATGCATATCTAATTTGCTCTATTTTTTCCTAAAGGCTCAATTTCACTTTCGAAAGTAAAATTACAAATGATTTTAAAGAGTACAAAATTTAAATTTTATTTTTTACAGTTAAACGATAACGCGACAAAAAATATTTAAACGCTCCCTCGAAAATCATGTTGCCGCCATGCCTCATATACCATCAATGTTACTGCATTAGATAAATTTAAACTTCTATTTGTTGGTTGCATTGGAATCCGTAAAATATTTTCTGTGCCTAAGCCTTCTCGCACCTCTTCTGGTAAACCGCGTGTTTCTGGACCAAATAAAAAAATATCACCTTCTTTGTAACTAATATCATGGACATATTGCTTACCCTTGGTTGAAATACCAAAAATACGCTTTGGTTGTATTTTTTCGATAAAAGCATCAAGCGAAGCATGTTCTTGTACGGGAGAAAATTCATGATAATCCAGGCCCGCACGGCGTAATTTTTTATCGTCCATATCAAAACCTAGTGGGTGAATTAAATGCAGCTGTGAGCCGGTATTCGCACAAAGACGAATAATATTACCGGTGTTAGCCGGTATCTCAGGTTCAAAAAGGGCAATATGAAACATACTTAATCCGTATCCAGGTTGTCGAAAATAAAGCTACTACATAAAGTGATTGCTTAGTTTAATATACTTTTGCATTGTACTTTGCTTCCTTTACACTGAAAAATCTGTACCTTTAGGCTGCTTCCTTGTATCTTCTCGGGTATGACTTTAAAGAACAAAGATTTATTAAAAACAGAATTTTGTGGCATGGATTTCAACACTCCACTGGTACTTTTATCAGGCTGCGTTGGCTTTGGTGAGGAATATACCCGCGTCGAAGGTTATTCAAATGAAGATGTTGGTGCCGTATGCTTAAAAGGTACGACCGTTGAGCCCCGCCTGGGAAACAAGCCGCACCGTGTCATTGAAACGCCCATGGGGATGATTAACGCGATCGGTTTGCAAAACCCCGGCGCGCATGTCGTTATTAACGAAATTTTGCCCTCACTACCAATGGAAGAAACCCGCTTTATCGCCAATTTGTCCGGCTCTACCATAGAAGATTATGAAGAAATTGCCCGACTGTTTGATGATACCGACATCGACGCCGTCGAAATCAATATTTCTTGCCCAAATGTAAAATGTGGTGGCATGGCTTTTGGTAATGACCCTGAAATGTCGGCCAAAGTTGTCGAAGTGTGTCGAAAAGCAACCAAAAAGCCGATAATTACTAAACTTTCACCCAACCAAACGGATATTGCCGAAAATGCTCGTCGCTGTATTGATGCTGGAACGGATGGTTTTGCCGTTATTAATACGATGATGGGTATGTCGATTGATATCGAATCTCGCAGCCCTATTATTGGCAATAATCAAGGCGGCTTATCTGGTCCTGCAATCAAGCCCATTGCATTACTTAAAACACACCAGGTTTCTCAGGTTTGCCATACACATAATATTCCTATTATTGGCCAGGGCGGCATCAGCACCGCAGAAGATGCGATAGAATTCTTAATTGCTGGCGCCACGGGTATTGGTGTGGGTACAGCTCTTTTTTATGATCCTTTGGTATGCAAAAAAATTAATCAGGGTATTGCCGAGTATTTGATAAAGCATAATCTCAACAATGTTTCAGAACTTGTCGGTACCTTAAGCTTAAACTAAGCCTTATATCATTTGTAGAAATCAAACTATAAGGCATAATAAAAATAAACAAGTCATTCAATGACTTAAACTTTACAGTTTTTAGGAGCCCAAATGGCGGCCACCACACCACGCAAAAAAATTCGGCTAGGTGATTTACTGGTTGAACAAGGTCTCATTACTAAAGATCAACTCCTGCAAGGCCTGGCGGCACAAAAAACTACCGGACAAAAACTCGGTCGTACATTAATTTCTACCGGTATTATCTCCGAAAATAAAATGCTTGAGCTTTTGTCGGCACAACTTAAAATTCCTTTTGTTGATCTTAAGCAATACAACTACGATGCTGAAACCATTCAAATTATTCCTGAAATTTTAGCGCGTCGTTATCGCGTGGTATCTTTAAAGAAAAATCCTGACGGTAGTTTGCTTATTGGTATGGCTGATCCTACTGACATCTTTGCTTATGACGAGCTATCAAAAAAATTAAAGTGTTATTTACATCTTGCGGTTGTTCGTGAGTCTGAAGTTTTATCGACCATCGATATGGTTTATCGCCGTACCGCTGAAATTTCAAGTTTAGCCGAAGAGCTTGGTGATGAACTTTCTGAATCCGATATTGATTTACAAGAACTCGTTCAAAACGAAGACGTTACTAACGCTCCAGTAGTTAAACTATTGCAATCAATTTTTGAGGACGCCGTACAAATTGGTGCATCGGATATCCATATCGAACCCGATGAAAATGTGTTGCGTATTCGTACTCGTGTTGATGGTGTTTTACAAGAACAAGTCATGAAAGAAAAACGCATATCAAGCGCTCTGGTATCACGTTTGAAACTCATGGCAGGCATTAATATTTCTGAACGACGAATTCCACAAGATGGACGTTTTAATATTCGGGTACGGGATCGCAGTATTGATGTGCGTCTTTCCACTATGCCTATTCAAAATGGCGAATCCGTGGTTATGCGTTTATTAGATCAATCAAGTAATGCGCTGGTCCTTGAACAGCTCGGCATGGATGAAGAGTTACTGAAGCATTTTAGAAAAAATCTACACCGACCACATGGCATGATATTGGTGACTGGTCCAACCGGTAGCGGTAAAACAACAACGCTTTATGCTGCCATCTCAGAGTTAAATAAAGCGGAAAATAAAATTATCACTATTGAAGAACCCGTGGAATACCGCTTGCCCCGCATAAACCAGGTTCAAGTTAATGAAAAAATTGGGTTAGATTTCGCGACCGTTTTACGTGCCGCTTTACGACAAGATCCTGATATCGTACTCGTCGGTGAGATGCGCGATAAAGAAACCGCATCAATTGGTTTGCGTGCATCAATTACGGGTCACATGGTGTTATCCACTTTACACACCAATGATGCCATCTCAACGGTCAACCGTTTAATTGATATGGGTGCAGAAGGTTTCCTCATTGCCACAGCATTACGCGCCGTAATAGCACAGCGATTAGTACGCAAAATTTGTAACAATTGTAAAACAGAATATAGTCCTGAAAGCTCAGAAGTTTTATGGCTCTCCAAAGTAACCGATAAAAAAGAACCCGTTAAATTTTATCACGGTATCGGTTGTCCTCAATGCCATAACACAGGTTACACCGGTCGAATTGGTGTCTTTGAATTTCTTGAAATTGATGACATCCTTGCCGATGACTTACGTAATGAAGATTCTTCTGCTTTTGCTTCACACGCAAAAGCGAATCCAAACTTCAGACCTTTTTCAAAACATGCGCTGGAGTATGCGGCTCAAGGTATTACATCGCTAGAAGAAGTCGTTCGAGTAACCGGCATGATTGAAGAAGATTTAGATGACGAATTTGAACTTGAACTTGAACCACCTTCAGAAACTTAAACCCAGGACTCAATACCCTTAATATGCCTATTTTTGAATACAAAGGTCGCGATAGTCATGGTCAAACGATTAGTGGTGAATATGAAGCCAACTCTGATGATGCGGTGGCCACACACCTTGTAACAACGGGTATTACGCCTATTGATATTGTTCAAGCCAAAGAGAAAAAAGAAAAAGAACCTTTTAGTTTTTCTAAAAACAAAAAACCAACGAACAGTGATTTAATTTTATTTTCAAGGCAAATGTATACCCTATTACATGCAGGTGTACCTATCATACGCGCTATTACAGGTTTAACCGAAACAACACGCAACGCCTTGTTGCAAAAAACGTTGCGTGCCGTTAGATTTGAAATTGAAGCGGGCCGCGATCTCTCTACCTCATTGGCACAACACCCCAAAATTTTTTCACATCTTTTTTCCAACATGGTACAAGTTGGTGAAAACACCGGTAATCTTGACGAGGTATTTTTACAAATATCAATATATTTAGAAAGAGAAAAAAATACCCGCGATCAAATTAAAACTGCAATGCGTTATCCGCTGTTTGTCATTATCGCGATTACTGTTGCGATGTTTATTATCAATATTTGGATCATACCAACCTTTGCAAAAGTTTTTTCTGGGTTTGATGCTGAACTTCCTCTTGCTACACGCGTATTACTCGCAATTTCTGATTTTACGGTCAATTATTGGTTTATTATTCTCGCTGCTATGGCCATTTCACTTTTAGCTTTTCGTTACTACATAAAAACAGATAAAGGACATTGGCAATGGGATCGTTTTGTTACACGTATTCCTATAGTCGGCAGTATTATTTTACGTGCTACTCTGTCACGTTTTGCTCGTTCGTTTTCTCTATCACTCAAAGCAGGCGTTCCTCTTGTCACTGGCTTATTTCTTGTTTCTCGCGCTTCTGATAATATTTTTGTTGGTCGCCATATTGCTAGCATGCGAAATGGTGTTGAAAAAGGTGAAAGCCTTACACGCACAGCGACAGCAACAAACATGTTTACCCCTCTTATTATTCAAATGCTTTCTGTTGGTGAGGAAACGGGAAATGTAGATGATATGCTTGAAGAAGTCGCGGACTTTTATGATCGTGAGGTTGATTACGACTTAAAAAATCTTACTAGCGCCATCGAACCCATACTTATAGTTTTAATTGGCTTTATGGTTCTTGTGCTGGCACTGGGCGTTTTCTTACCTTTATGGGACCTTGCCGCAGTTGCCAAGTAATACTAGTGGAAAAAATTGCTCACAATAAAAATCAACAAGGTTTTACGTTACTTGAAATTATCGTTGTTATTATATTGATTTCTATACTTGCATTATTTTCAGTTGATCGTCTTTTGTCTTTACGTATCGCAGCTGAAAAAGCCAGCGTTACTCAGGTAATTGGAAACATACGCAGCGCATTAGGTTTGGAAGTTGCCCGGCTTGCATTGGATAATAATATGATCGCAGTGGCAGCACTCGCCAAAACCAACCCGGTTCCTTTGCTTGCACAAGCCCCCTCAAACTATCTTGGAGAACAAGAAAAAAATATTAACGAAGTCGGGCAGTGGTATTTTAACAAAGAAGAGGGGGTATTAGTTTATAATGTAATACACAGTGAAAATTTTAAAACCGCTCTGAAGGGCTTGCCACGTACTCGTCATCAAATTAAACTTATCTACGATGATAAGAATAACAATCAACGTTTTGATTTAGGACAAGATGGTATTGCAGGTCTTGACTTGCTACCCCTTGAAAAATTTAGTTGGAAGACTGAGGCTAATAACAATTAGAGCCCCATCATGAGTAATATATTTTCCGATATTTCATTTGATACCGGTTATTTAATTATTATAGGTAGTATTATTGCGTTTTTTTGGTTTAGGATTAATTTTTGCTCCTAAGGCGATATTAAAATTTAACACAGAAATAAATCCTCACATGTTGCCAAAAGAAACAAAAAGATTCTCAAAAATTAAAATAAGGCCTGAACCTTTTTTTTATAGAAACGCCAAAGTAAGTGGAATAATTTTAATCCTTGGCTCAGTATTTATTCTCTACTCCTTGGCAACATTTAATTTTTATTCAGTTATCCCTTATCTACCCAGACAACTCCCCCCTCTTGTTTGGAACTGGTTATTACAAGCTGGACAAATCTTTTTCTTTATCTGCTCTTCTTTTATTTTAATTTTTGGTTTAGTCGTTTTCATTCGACCCAGCTTAATAAAAAGCTTTGAAAAAAATGCCAATCGCTGGTTCTCTACACAACCGTTTTTTTTATTTCTAAATAAAATTATCGATATTACCAATAAATGGCTTAACCTATACCCACGTACCATAGGAGCCTTTTTTACTCTTTTCTCCTTTGTTATCCTATATTTCTTCCTCACTAAAACCTAAAAATATTAAGTAATTAACAATAATTCACCAAACACCTTTGACTTTGCAAAAGATATATACTAAATTTTACTTTAAGTTTTCCCTCTAAGTTGCTGATTTTTTGAATTATTAAGCCATTAAAACTACAAGTTTAGTGCCGAGATTAGTTTCTATACCGCTTTTGGAGAAAAAAATGAAGAAGCCCCAGTCTGGTTTCACCTTAGTAGAATTAGTTGTGGTTATATTAATCCTGGGGATTTTATCTGCCACTGCATTGCCTCGCTTTATGAATGTTAGTTCGCAAGCCCATAGCTCTGCCGTTTCCGGTGTTGGTGGTAGTTTTGGTACAGCCGCTGTTATTGTAAAAGCTCAATGGATAGCCAATGGTACAGCTGTTGCTGATGATGCTGTCGCTAATTTTGGTGAAGGCAATGTCTCCGTAAATGCCTCAGGCTGGCCTGTTAATACGGGTGGTGTTGCAACGAATGACACCTTTGAAACAGCCTGTGTAAATATCTGGAACAATATTTTGCAAAGCCCTCCTTCTGTTGCAGTGTCTGATGGCGGTGCTATTACAACAGACTACCTGGTTACCGCAGCTCAAGGGACTACAAGTACCGCAACAGGCTGCACATATCAATACCAGGGTGATTCATCAAAATATATCGTATATAGTGCAATAAATGGTGCCGTCACAATATCTCAATAATTAATACGCCCATTTAGCCAAAAAGAGCCTCGATCTATGCGTGGCTTTTCTATTTAAATTTTGCATCCTATAGCATCGTTGAATTTTTAACCAAAAGGTAGCTAATTCCTTTGACATTGTGAGTCAAATGGACTAAGTTTCACATTAAGTATCGTCTCTAAGTTACTGATTCCATGCTTATTCATCTGTTAGCGCTGCTGCGGCAGTACTGCAAATTTAGCCGGCAACCGCGGTTGTCATAACAGGTTTTGGAGAAATAAAAATGAAAAAATCTCAGTCTGGTTTTACTTTAGTAGAGCTTGTCGTGGTTATTTTAGTATTGGGGATCCTAGCTGCAACAGCCCTACCTCGCTTTATGAACGTTGGCTCACAAGCACATACCGCCGCCGTTTCTGGAGTTGGAGGTAGTTTTGGAGCGGGGGTAGCTTTAGCTCGTGCACAATGGATTGCAAATGGCACAGTAGGAGAGGATGCCAACGTTAGTAACTTTGGAGAAGGTAACGTTGCTGTAAATTCTTCAGGTTGGCCAGTTAATACTGGTGCTGTTAACTATAATGTTGACGCTAGTGGCAACAATGCAGATGCAACACCTTGTGTAAATGTGTGGAACAATATTATGCAAAATCCACCATCAGTTGCGGTTTCAGATGGTAGTACGATTACTACTGACTACATTGTATCGTTATCTGATAGTGAATACTCAGCGGTTGTACTAAGTGGCGCAACCCCGATTACTTCTGCAACAAATTCAATAACGGGTTGTACCTACCAATATCAAGCAGATACAACGAAGTACATTGTGTATGATGCAACAGATGGCAGCGTTACTATCTCTCAATAATTAAAATCTAAGTATGCTGGCCCAACCATTTTCAGTTGAGCCAGCTTAACTTATTTTTTCTTACATGTTGCCTATGCAAGTAATAAGCAATATCCAAAAAGATAATGGCTTTACGATAGTTGAGCTTGTTGTTACCATCCTTATCATCGGCATTTTGTCTACTACTGTTGCTCCCCGATTTTTTGGCACCAAAAGTTTTGAAAATCGAAAAGCTAGCGACGAACTCCTTTCCGCTCTTCGTTATGCTCAACAACTTGCTATGAATAGAGGCGGTGATATTGAATTTATTTTAAATTCGAATAGTTTTACTGTTCAAAGATCTACAACAGAAGATAAAAAATTACGCAGCCCTGATGGCGTTATCCCTTATACAAAAATCTTTCCAGCTGGCGTTACTGCCACAGCAATAAATACTTCTGACAGCGTTTCTATTACGCCTCCGTTACAGCTAAACTATACAGGTTTAGGACAACCCATAAACCTATCGGCTATGGATCACCCTTTAACAGCATTCTCGAACGAGCCTAGAAACTTTCCGACGATTCAAATAAAAATCGGAGACTTTGACATCAACATCGAATCTGAAACAGGTTATGCACACAAACCTCAACCATAGATCACGCCAACTAGGTATCAGCTTAATTGAGTTGGTTATTTTTATTGTTATTCTTGCTACTGCGTTAACAGCAATCACTTTAGTTTACATCACGACCATACGCCATAGCGCTGATCCATTAGTCCGAATTAAAAGTGTTGAACTAGCACAACTAACGCTTAATGAAATTTTATTAAAGAAATATGACGAAAACACGCCAGTTGGTGGTGGCTGCGTAGAGCATGCACCTACTCGATGCACAAGTGGTGATATTGCTGCAACTAATACAACTTTTGGTCCGGATACCGGAGAGAGTAACCGCACTCAATACGATGATGTCGATGATTACACGGATAAGCTTTACTGCGGGAGTAATGTCAGCACAGCAAGAACCGCTTGCCCTGCTCTCACTTGTGAGACGCTACGGGATGAGGCAGGTATTGATATATCAACACAATACAGCGGATTTTCTGTTTGCACTAAAGTCAGCTTTGCCGGCGGCACAGGCACCGAAATTAGCAACTTTAGCGCTGGTGTTGATGTAGAAACTAATGACGCTAAAAAAATTGATGTTTTCGTAACAGATCCATCTAACGCTAAAATAAGTTTAACAGCTTATCTGTTGAATTATTGATGATTATAAAAAACAAACAATCCGGATTTACTCTTCTTGAAATGATTATTGTCATTAGCATAATGGCAATCATTGCAGGTATATCATCCCTCATTATTGGCCGAGCACTAGACTCTTATGCAGCATTAGATCGCCGCAACCAATTACAGGCATCAATCCGTCTTGTGCTTGAACGTATCTCACGTGAAGTGCGTAATTCGATTCCTTATAGTATATGTGTTTATAACGGCAGTAACTGCAGCACTAGCCCGCAAGATAAATTTTATTTTATTCCAATCAAAGACTCGGGGCGATACCAGGATAGAGGCGGTCGTTATGATAATACTAATATTCGTCGTCGAAGATTACGCATCGCAAATAATGATGACCGACGTCTTGATGTACTATCAACAAATGCAAATAACCGTTTAAACGCCATCGGAAATGTCGACACACCAGCACCCTATAACACGGGTGACTGGGTCGTGGTTTTTAATACAAACAACACGGATATTTATAAACCGGTAACAGACGGAACAAATGACGCCAATATCAGGCACCAAATTTATTCCGTCACAACGAGAGATATTCAAGATGATGGCGATTCTACAAATGATATTGACTATATACAGTTTACCGACTACGACTACACTAATGACCCACCCGATACAGGCCAGGTAGGTTTCGCCAGTCACTCTTTATCACGGCGCCTTCATATTATTGCAAATGATGTCGTCACTTTATTTTATAAGGATGGCGACAAGCTTTATCGAGATACCACAACTTTTGCAAATCCAGGTGCAGCAACAGCAAACACCCGCTTATTAATGGAAAATGTAAAAGCATGTACATTTACATATATCGCAGGCGGTGTACAAGATGCCGCAGTATTACGTATTGATTTAACTGTTGAAATACAGGGCGAGAGAATCCAGGTTATTCATGAAGCGCAGGTTTATAATGTTCCCTAAGCATAAAAAACAAACGGGTATTTCTATTATTACAGCCATTTTTCTTATTATGATAATGTCATTAATGGGAGTGGGTATGGTCAGCTTATTAACCACAAGCCAGCAGTCAATTAGTCATGAAATAACATCGGCAAAATCATATATGGCTGGCCGCACATGTCTACAATGGAGCATGTATCAAATGGTTTATAACCCTCAGGAACATATCAACACCATTAACAATTTTAATATTGATACCGGTTCAAGTTTATATAACAGCACTTGCGAAGTTGATATCGACCATATTTTAGATGCTGACAATAACAATCCTCCTTTAAATTTTTATAATATCAATGTAACAGCAAGTTATGGCGATATCACGAGCCCAGAATACAGCAAACGTAATATGCGTATGCAATATCAGCCACTAGGAAATTAGCAGTATGTCTAATATAAGATTAAAGTTTAATAAAGGCATGATGTTTTCTTTACTATTTATTTCTGCGCTTATCTCAGCCTTATTTTATACCGGCCTTGAAATATGGCAGTTTTCTCTTAGCATTACTATTATAGCGACCTTATTCGCAACAGTCTTAGCACAACGGTTTTATAATCCCATATCTACTCCTATAAATGGGGTAGTTATATCTGTTAGCTTATTATTAATTTGGTATGCCATTTCTATTGTGACTAGCCAAATAAAATATCTTAGCGTGCACAGTTTTTTTACCCTCGGCAGTATTCTTATAGTTTTTGGTATTTTTACTATCAACAACAATAAAAATAAAATCTGGAATATCACGTGGCCATCAATACTTTTTCTTGTTTTAATCTGGGCATGTTGGGCACTAGTACAGTATTACTATTTAAATATTCCAACAAACGCCTCTTTTCTTAATCGCAATACTCTTGCGGCATTAATCAATCTTATGCTCATACCCGCTTCGGGTTATTTTTTGCTAGATAAAAAACAACGGCCATGGAAGCTTATTAACAGTAAATTACTCGGACTCATCCTTTTTATATTGTTTTTAACAACCTTTATTATTACTAGTCGTGGTGGATCGCTTAGTTTATTTTTAGGCTTTATATTTTTATTTTATTTACTTAAAAACCATGTTAAAAAATCAAAATACCTGACTCTCTTTGCAATTATTTTTACTGCTTTTCTTTTTTCACACCTATCACAGTATTTTTTTTCCAGCTTGCCCTCTGGTTTTACGGAAAGAATGGTGTCTTTAACAGATTCAAAAACAGCAGGTCACCCTCGTTTTATTATTTGGGAAAGCGTTCTGCCTCTTTTTAAGGACATGCCATGGTATGGTTTTGGCTTAGGTAGCTTCTGGCTTTTTTGGGCACCATACCGTCCCGCAAACGAGATGTCAGCCGGATTTTTTGCGCATAATGATTATATGCAAATGACCATTGAAGCAGGCTACCCAGGTATTTTACTTTTACTTTCTATTTTTCTATTTGTGACTCTTGGTCTTATTCGCAGCATCAAAAAAGATGCAAGTCGTAAATTAAGCATGCTGAAACGCGTTGAGCTTATATCGCTGTTTTCAGCCTTAACAACCTATGCTGCGCATAGCGTCTTCACATATAATTTTTACGTTTATCCATTATTGCTCATCGCTGGCCTTTATCTTGCGCGCTTTAGTCAGCTTATGACACCCGCTCATTACGTCTGTTTGAATATACCCGCACTTAAAAAATATTTTAACCCGATTACTTTTTATATTAGCTTAGTTGGTGTCGTTATAATGTTATCGGGTTATTTTATTACTTTGGTTATCTCCGATAACTATAATGCTAAAGCTAATCAACTCATGCTAAAAAAAGAATTCAAAGAATCGAATGAATACTTTTTAAAAGCACAACGACTCGCACCCTTAACTGACAACCCCTTATTTAGCCATGCAAACTTGTTAATGATTAGTGCAAATGAACTTAAAAAAACAAATAAACTTAAAGACGCAAAGGTTCTATATTCTCTTTCACATATGAAACTTAATCAGGCCGAAGCATTAAATCCTCGTCGCCACCAAACCTTCCATATTCGTGGCTTGCTGTTTGAAGAAAAACAAGCTGAAAAAGCGATTCAACAATACAAAAAAGCGCTTTCATTATCTCCGCGTTTTTTAGCATCCAGAATAAAGCTCGCTTTTTTATTACATAAACTCGGGCGATTAAAACAGGCCATAAATGTATTGCATCAAGGTCTTTTTTTCAGGTATCGAGTAAGCAGAGATATTATTACTTATTTACAGCTTTACGCTAATTACGCTAAAGAAGCGGGTAATGAGAAACTCTCTTTACATCTGGAAAATGAAATTAAAAAGATCTTTAATCCTGCCTCGAAATAAAGAGGTTTTCTACATAAAATTTTCGGCGTAATTTTTTATATACTATAATGTTTACGATAATACCTTTAGAAAAAGCTATACATTCAGAGCAATAAAATACTAAATTTTGATATGACTTTATTTCAAAAAAACTCAAAAACCTATAATAAATATTACTTAATATTTATTATTTCGTGTCTTTTATTAATTACTCCAGCTCTTACTCATGCAGCAATAAGTGTAAACTCTACTGCTTCACAAGCTTTTAGCAATTCTGCCAGCAGTTATACCTTATCAAACTATACTGTCAGCAACACCGACTCAAATCGTCTTTTACTTGTTGCTGTCTCCTTTCAAAATCGTAGAGATGAATTTGTTACCGGTATAACTTATAACAACATCGCTCTAAGTAAAGTAGTTATTTCACGCAGCGGAAACGATTCACGCGCTGAAATATGGAGCTTAGTTGAACAAGATGGATTAGTTATTGGTTCGGCCAACGATATCGTTGTAACCCTCGACCGAGCTAGCGATCAAGGCATTATCATTGGTGCTGTTAGCTTTAGCGGGGTTAATGAAGATCTACCTTTTGGTTCAACCGCGACAAGCATTGGTAACTCTGAATATTTAAGCCTGGCTGTGCCGACAGCACAAAATGAAGTTGTTTTTGCTATCGGCACTCAGGAAGATGAAACCGTTAATTTAGTACAAGATCCTAACCCCAACCCTGATTCAAACTATGTTCAACACTGGAGTTTACGTACCACCACGGGCCGTGAATCACTCGGTGCAGGGGCCACCCACATCACACCAAATGGTGTTTCTTCAATCACAATGGGCTGGAGCAATATTGGTAATGGTAATGATTGGGCTATGGCAGGCGTATCAATTAAACCCGCTTTACCAGGAGGAGATAAAAGCTCTTGTGTCATCTTTAAAGATGCGTTTACAAATGCGGTTTACAATAATAATAGTGACAATAGTGGTGGCAGCCCCACTGTAACCTGGGCAAACAACTGGACAGAAACTAATGACGATGCAAGTGCAACAACAGGCATCATTCAAATAACAGGGGGAGAGCTACGCCTTGATGGCGGTGCCAATACGACAACGATTCAAAGGGGTATTGATCTTTCTACCTATGACCAGGCATCGTTAAGTTTTGATTACTATAATTCTGAAAACTGGGAAAATGCAGATACATTTAATGTAAATATCTCCACAACCGCAACCCCTAACTACGATACTACGCTGTCCTCTTTTTCCAATGATCAAGCTCCTTCATTTCACACTAAGGATATTTCTAGCTACCTGACTTCTGACTTTAGCTTACAGTTTGCAAATGCCGCAAGTGCAACAAATGAACAATTCTTTATAGATAATGTACAAATAAAAGCCTGTGCCAGTCCACCAACGATTAAAAGTACCTCTGTTGCTTGCCCGAGTTTAAATCAGGTGACAATAACATTTTCTAAAAATATTGATTACACCACGGCCATCGATGAAACGAATTATTTTCTCTCTGCAGATACAACACCAACAACGTCTATTCCCATTACCTCTGTCTCTGTTTCGGGTGATAAAGCAACCTTAACAACAACTTCGCCCCTGACGTCAGGAACAAATTACACCGTAAAATTAACCGGTATCAAAGATTTAGCCGATGGTTCCACCTCTGGCTTCACTGCACCTTCTTGCGTCGATCTTGTCGCGTTCTACCAGTTTGATGAAATAAGCTGGAGTGGCGGCACGACTGATGTTGTCGATCAAACAGGAGCTTATAACGGCGAAAGAATAGGTGCCGCGACTGTACCACTTGATACAGGCAAAATCTGCCACGCAGCCTATATACCTCATAATGCTAATATAACCGATCAGAATGCCATTGATACTAAGCTCAATATCACTTCGGCCTTAGGCGACACAGGCTCCATTAATTTCTGGTATAAAAATGATGTGGCATGGGTCGGCGGGGGTGATCGCGTCATAATTGATGCCTCCACAGATACTGCAAACACTTTTGCACTTGTTCTGCGCGATAACGGCAGCTTACGTTTTCAATTAAGGGATACCGCTGCCAATCGTTATCGTGTGACCTCACAAAATTTCACCAGCTACGACTCTACAGACTGGGTACATATTGGTGTCATATGGGATCTGCCTAATGACAACATAAAACTTTATGTTAATGGTGTTCTTGAAGATACCGATACGAATGGCACCACGAACGGGATTGCAACAGGTTTAAGTACGCTCTACTTTGGCGATAACCGAACAACAACTTTTGCTCCTCTTAACGCAACAAACTCTGCTGGTGGCGTTATCGATGAAGCTTATATTTACACCTCGGTCAGAACAGCAGGTGAAATTCAAACTGAAATGGGTAACTCCCACGCTTGTACAACCGTGGTTTGTGGCTATCGAGATGATTTTGCAACAACGCTTTATTCAAATAGAGATGGCTCAAGCAAGTGGTCGAGCGATTGGCTTAATGCCGTAACGAGTTCAGGTGCGCCAGACTCAAACTACGTTTCATTAAGTGGTGGTTCAATTGTGTTACAAAATAATCTTACCAGTGCAAATAGACCGGGGGTCGAGCGTGGCTTTAGTCTTTTTGGTGTCACTAACCCTGTCAATATTTATTATACCTATACCTTATCTGCCGGTGTCGATAGTGCGGACTCTGCTACCGTAGAAATATACGATGGCACAACCTGGAGAACCATTGAAACCATTACCGGACTGACTGCAGGAACCTATACTAAAAATATCCTCTTTTCATCCATTGCGGGGCCGCCTTCTAAAACAAGCACAATGAAGATTGCACTTCGCATCAATGATGCTACAAGCTATACCGCGGCGAATGAAAGTATTTCTTTTTTGTACTTTGATGTTCGTTCTCCCGATATATGTAACATTAATCCGCTTGACCACATTCAGTTTCGTTATGATGGCGCAGGCTTAACCTGTGAACCTGAAAAAATTTATGTTAAAGCATGTACAACGCCTGACTGCACCTCGACCTCATCACCAGCAGTCACATTAAACATTGATACCTCTACTACAGGAACAAGCGGTCCATGGACAAACTTAGTAAACGCATTATCTATACCGGCAAATACTGAAACCCCCGTAACTCTCGCAATACAAACACCCGGTGTTTCATATTTACGAGCAAGCTCAATCTCTCCTGCACCATCTGACACTACCACACCATATGTGTGTAAAAATATTAATTCCGGCGCCACCATTACCAGTTGCGATATAGAATTTTACGACAGCGGTTTTATCTTCACCACACCTGTCCATACCTCTTGTAAAGCAACAACCGACAGTGATTATGTGCCGGTAAAAATTCGTGCCGTACGTAAAGATCAGGTAACAGAGAAGTGCGTTTCTCTTTTTGACAACGCGACTGCGAAAAACGTTAACTTTACTATGAGCTCACTCATTACAACCCCCGTTATAATGAACGATCAGGCAACCTCGTTTAGTTTTGATTCAACAAACACTACACATACTGTAAGCCTTCCTTTTACGAATAGTGAAGCAAGCTTTACCTTAAAACACGCTAACGCGGGAAAATATGGGATTACCGCAACACATACAGATGGCGGACTTACTGTGTCAGGATCAACCTCCCTCATTGTTAAACCCTATAATTTTTTGCTAGAAGCAAAAACACCTACTGAGACAGATTTAAATAATGCAACAGCTTCAGGAGAACCAAAATGGAAAGCCAGTGATAATTTTAGACTAAGGTTACGAGGTCAATGTCAAAATGGCACCATTACAACAAATTACACACCCACTAATACAGAGTTGCAAGTTGAACTCGCGCTACCCGCTTCCGGCACAAATAAAAATTTAACACTGCAATCGACCAACTATCTCAGCACAGCAACCGCATCACCCACCTGGTATAATATCTCTTCTAAATTCAGCAATGGTGCCGTCACTGATGGCACAAATAATTATGCTGATGCGGCTTTTCATGAGGTAGGCGTACTTAATTTACATGTGCGTGACACCGACTACTTTGGCACAACTATCGAGGAACAAACTCAAACTGTCGGTCGATTTACTCCTCATCACTTTGATACAACGCTCACTCCCGGTTGTAGCGCAGGCACAAATCCCTATACCTATTCAGGTCAGGCCTTTTCAGTTGTTGCTACTGCGAGAAACAATATAAGTCCTAGCGCGACAACAACTCAAAACTATGGTGGTGCATTTGCCTATGACACAACCCTAACAAATGCCGCAGTCGCTGATAGCGCTAACTTTAATGGAACCAATATTATCCCTAAAGCAAGTTTTCAAAGCGGCAGTAATACTCTCACCCCAAAGAGCGTTACTTATACCTATCCCGTTAAAAAAACTGTCGCCGCTGATATTACTTTGCGCGCCAACGATGCCGACACAGGTAGCGCAATAGGTATAGTAGAAGGTAAAACAAATATTCGTAGCGGCCGAATGGTTTTAAATAACGTGTTTGGTCCGGTTTCTACAGATCTAACCATGCTTGTATCAAGTGAATATTATTCAGATTTTGCATCACCCTCTGACACGAGTGATGATGATTTTATCTTAAATACTGACGATTCATGTTCTGGTTATGATGCATCGGGAGGTAGTCTGGTAAATTATACTGACAACCTTACTGCTGGCGATACTTCAGTATCCGGAACTGGTACTCTCTCAGCCGGGGAAGGACTTATTACTTTTACCGCACCCGGGAACGGTAACGATGGCAAAGTAAACTTATTTCTAACTAATGTTAGTGCCTGGTTACTTTATAATTCTGGTATTGATTGTGATAATGCCGATGCAGATAATAATATAAACACCGGCACAGATGCCGGTGCATGCGGTACCGCAACCTTTGGAATTTATCGTGGTGATGACCGTGTTATTTATTGGCGTGAAACTTTTAAATAACAGCTTTAAACTGCATCTTCCATATCCAGCTCTTTAATTTTTCGCGTTAAGGTATTCCGGCCACAACCTAATAAACGAGCCGCATCTTGACGACGACCACCAGAACTTCGCAATGCTGTTTGAATCATAACTCGCTCAAATTCTGGTGTTGCCTTATCAAATAAATCGGTTTCACCATTTGCAAGCTGTTGCTCAGCCCAGTTTTGTAAAACCTGTACCCAGTCTTCACTTAACTGTAGTTTGGTTTCTTTATTGACAAGTTCAGGCGGCAAGTCATCTAAATGAACTTCTTGTCCTGGTGCCATAACGGTTAGCCAACGACAGGTATTTTGTAACTGTCGGACATTACCTCGCCACTCTAATTTTTTTAAAAAATCTAAAGACGCATCATCTAATGTTTTAGTTTCCATATCTAACTCTGTTGCAGCAGCCTGCAAAAAGTGACGCGCTAATAAACCGATATCTTCACTACGTTCACGCAATGCAGGAATATGGATTCGAATAACATTCAAGCGATGAAATAAATCTTCTCGAAAATCACCCTGTTCAACTCGCTCTTCAAGGTTTTGATGTGTTGCCGCAATAATACGCACATCAACTTTAACCGGACTATGCCCGCCAACACGATAAAACTCACCATCGGCTAACACGCGCAGTAAACGCGTTTGTAATTCTGATGGCATATCTCCAATTTCATCTAAAAATAACGTGCCCCCATCCGCTTGTTCAAACCGTCCCTTACGTAAAGCTTGCGCCCCGGTAAAAGCACCTTTCTCATGTCCAAACAATTCGGACTCTAATAAATCCCTGGGGATGGCCGCCATGTTTAATGCAATAAAGGCATTGTCTGCTCGTGGACTATGACGGTGTAATGCTTCTGCAACGAGTTCTTTACCTGTGCCTGACTCACCATTGATTAACACTGTTATATTAGAGCGAGATAAACGCCCTATAGCACGAAATACTTCTTGCATTGATGCTGCTTCACCGATAATTTCCATTTCTTGAAGTGGTTCATTTTTATTATTTTTTTCTTGAGAAATTTCTTTATGATGCTTTACTGCTCGGTGAGTGAGCTCAACTGCTTCATCCACATCAAAAGGTTTTGGTAAATATTCAAACGCACCGCCTTGATAAGCAGAAACCGCACTGTCTAAATCAGAGTGAGCCGTAATTATAATGATAGGAAGATCAGGATAGCTTGCGTGAACATTATCCAACATAGCTAAACCATCCATTCCAGGCATACGCACGTCACTGATAATAACATCAGGTTGACCGCGTTCTAGTGCTCGAAGAACACTATCGGCTTCTTCAAAGGTTCGCACATCCATATTCGCTTTGCTTAACGCTTTTTCTAAAACCCACCGTATAGAGCGATCATCATCAACAACCCATATACTTTCCTTGTTTACATTAACACCCATACTTCACTTCACCTTTTTTAATTAATCGGTAATATCACAGAGAACACGGTATTTCCCGGTTCACTCTGACATTCAATCAAACCATCATGTTGTTGGATTAACGACTGCGAAATCGACAAACCCAACCCACTTCCTTCTGCTCTGCCTGTTACCATTGGAAAAAATATTTTTTCTCTGATATCAGCAGGTATACCAGGGCCATCATCTATTACTTCTATACATGCAACCAACTTATGTCGCTGCAAACCTATTGTGTATTTTCTGACTACGCGTGTTCTTAATGTAATATTGCCATTACCTTTAAGTGCTTCACATGCATTACGTGTAATATTTAATAGTGCCTGAATCAACATATCATGATCCGCTTTAACGTCTGGTACACTAGGATCATAATCACGATGAATCTGTATTCCATCTTTAACTTCTATTTTAATTAGACTTCTTACCAGCTCTAAAACTTCGTGAATATTTACATCTTTTAATTTAGGTAAACCTGCAGGTCCAAGAATTCGATTCACTAATGCCTGTAAACGATCAGCTTCACTTATAATAACGTTTGTATATTCTTTTAAATCCTCGCTTTGCAATTCTTTTTCTAATAACTGCGCTGCACCACGCAAACCACCCAGAGGATTTTTAATCTCATGAGCAAGTCCGCGTAAAATTTCTTGTGTCACTTCTTGTTGCTCGGTACGCTGTTCATCCCGGTTAATACGCAACCATCGTTCAACGGGAATAATTTCTAATAAATACCCTGTGTTATCTTCACTATCGGTCAGGGGTAGAATTGTTAAATTAACGGTAACCTCATTAAAATTTAATAAAACAAGCGGTACTTCATGCCGAGTAAACGATTGACCCGATTTAATTTCTTCAATTAATTTGCTAACAGAAATTTCATCGCGATGTTGAATCAACTCCATAAATGGCAGAGCCAATAGGTGCCTTGCACTTTGTTCAAATAAAGTTTCACCCGCAGGGTTGATATACTCCAGCTTCAATTCCGCATCGAACAGCAAAATCACGGTGCTCATGCCTTCTAGCGCCCGCTTTTGTAATTTCAGCTGTTTATTATTAGTCATAACGTTCCTTTTAATACTCAATATGCATGAGCAAAAACCAAGCCAAGCCGGTATATTTACCTCCTCATAAAAGAAGAAATAAATACCAATAAAAACAATAAGTTAAAAACAAACAATACAGACTATAAAAATCCGCAGCCTTAAGGTTAGCGATAGAGTATTACAAATTTGATTGCATTGCACTGCTTTGGTGCAAGATGTGTTTCTACGGGTTAAACCGTAGAAAATTTAGCTTACTATTTAGCCTGGGTAGGTGGTTGTTTTTTAAAAAATCGCTTTACATAAAAAGTAACAGAGGCCTCTGGGCTAACCACTTCTTCCTTTTCATCAATGATAGAAACGACCAGCTTATGTGTTCCCCGAGGAATCTCCTTAAATACGACTGATGAACTTAAACTGGTAATCGATTTACCTGCAAGTTGATAACGAATTTTATGGCCATAGCCTTTTTTCATTTCAGGCTGCAGTGCAATTGAAACTAAAACCGAGTCCCTATTAATAATACTTGCTTCACTTTTTGGTTGTAGTACTTTAATGGAGTACTTAAATACTGGACTTAACTTTTTACTTGGCAAGTCCGGCTTTGGCAAATCCGGCGCTTGATATGTGACAGGTTCACGTATTTTAATTTTTTGACTATCTGTTGATTTACGATCCGTAAACTCAACGCTACCATCAGACTGCGTGTTTTTATATACATCTTCTGCCATCACAAATACAGACGATAAAACAAAAAATAGAATTAAAATAAATTTAATCATGCAATAAGCATAGCCAAGCTATTTACTATAAACAAGAAAAAGTATCGACTAGCCCTCATTTTGCACAAACAAAATTTTTACAAAACAAAAAAAAGCGCCTCCATATAGGAGGCGCTTTTAACAATAGAACTAAAGCGATTAACAGCTGTAGTACATATCGAACTCAACAGGATGTGTAGACATACGTAAACGTTGAATTTCTTCTTCTTTCAGCGCAATGAAGCCATCAATCATATCTTGAGTAAATACATCGCCTTTAGTCAAGAAATCGCTATCAGCCGCTAAAGCTTCTAAAGCTTGGTCAAACGAATGACAAACTTGTGGAATCGCTGCAGCTTCTTCTGCTGGTAAGTCATATAAATCTTTATCCATTGCTTCACCTGGGTGAATCTTGTTTTGGATGCCATCCAGACCCGCCATTAACATTGCAGAGAATGCCAAGTAAGAGTTAGCGGTTGGGTCAGGGAAACGAAGTTCGATACGACGTCCCTTTGGATTAGATTCAAAAGGTATACGAATAGAGGCAGAACGATTACGCGCTGAATAAGCTAGCATAACTGGCGCTTCAAAACCCGGAACTAAACGTTTGTATGAGTTAGTAGAAGAGTTAGTAAATGCATTTAATGCTTTAGCATGTTTGATGATACCACCAATGTAGTAAAGAGCAGTTTCAGATAAACCACCGTACTCATCTCCCGAGAATAAATTTTGTCCTTCTTTCGCTAGAGACATATGAACGTGCATTCCGTTACCGTTATCACCCACCAATGGTTTAGGCATGAATGTCGCTGTTTTACCATAGATGTGTGCAACGTTATGTACACAATATTTTAAAATTTGGTTTTGATCGGCACGTTTAGTTAACGTGTTGAATACTGTACCAATTTCACATTGACCTGCAGTTGCAACTTCGTGGTGATGAACTTCAACTTCCAAGCCCATTTCTTCCATTGCTAAACACATAGCCGCACGTAAATCGTTTAATGAATCTACTGGCGGAACAGGGAAGTAACCACCTTTTAAACCTGGACGGTGACCGATATTGCCATCTTCATAAACTTTTTCTGAGTTCCATTCTGCTTCATCAGAATCAACTTCATAAGACATGCCAGCCATATTTGTTTTCCAACGTACATCATCGAAAACAAAAAATTCTGGTTCTGGGCCAAAGTAAGCCGTATCTGCAATGCCTGTAGATTTTAAATAAGCTTCTGCACGCTTAGCAACCGAACGAGGGTCACGCTCATAACCCTGACCCGTTGCAGGCTCAACGATATCACAAGTGATAATTAAAGTAGGCTCATCGGCAAACGGATCCATAACGGCCGTTGATGCATCAGGCATCATGATCATGTCTGATTCGTTAATGCCTTTCCAACCCGCGATGGAAGAACCATCAAACATTTTACCTGTAGTAAAAATATCAGCATTTAGAGTATGTGCAGGGCAAGAAACGTGTTGTTCTTTACCGTGGCTATCTGTAAAACGGTAATCAATGAACTTAACACCGTTGTCTTTGACCATTTTTAGTACATTGTCAGACATGTAATTTCTCCAATTTTCTAGAAAGTTTAATAATTAATTTAATAAAATTTTTAATAAGCTTTAATTTATAAAGCTTTTAAGAGCACTAACCGTGCCACACCTGCTTGTTCTCTAACATATTGATTTATAAATGTATTTCTCTTAGTTTTTTTATAAAAACCCCTGCCAATGTTTTTTTTGGTGCAATAAAAAGCTAAAGCGCACCAAAATCGTGCAAAAATGCCTTCTCAATGATAACGCAATGAAATACCACTAATTTCTTCGACATCAGCCAACGCCTGCTTAAAACGCTGCTCCACTGCTTTTTCTGCATCTGGCGGCATATTATGCAGAATTGCTAGCGGTAACAACAGTTCTATTTGTATTTTTCCCTCTAAATAATGCAGGGTAATATGCTCGATTTTTTCTGCCTCATCAACTCCTTCCCAGGCAGCTCCCATTTTCTTTAAAATTTCGTCCCGCAAAGGTAGTTTTGCCATATTAACCAGGTGTTCATCATCCTCGGGATCAATATGCACCATGACATCAATAACTTCTTCAATTTCATCAATCAACTTACTACGAACGGTCTCACTAATATAATGTGCTTCTGAAACACTAAGGTAAGGATCGACTTGAATATGCACATCCACTAAGGCATCTGAACCAATTTGTCTTGTACGCAAAACATGTAAGGTGCCAACACCATTCACCTCTAAAATACTTTTCTCAATCACAGCAACCCGATCTTTTTCTAAGCCCGTATCAATAAGCTCTTTAACGCTGTTCGCTGCTAGATCCCAACCAATTTTGGCTATCATAAGGCCAACAATAATTGCCGCAACTGCATCCAGGTAAGTCAAACCAGCCATGCTTCCCAAAATACCAATCCCAACAACGACTGACGAAATAGCATCGCTTCGACTGTGCCATGCATTGGCCTTTAACATGTTAGATCTATAGCGCCGAGCAAATACCATGGTGTAATGATAAATGCCTTCTTTAGCTAAAACAGAAATCGCTGCAATAATGAAAGCCAATATACCGGGTGCAAATAAAGTATTGGGATTAAATAAACGATCAGTCGCATCAACTATAATACCAACTGCAATAGCAATTAAAGCAATACCTAATCCGACCGTCACAACCGTTTCAATACGGCCGTGACCATAAGGATGATTTTCGTCTGCGACTTGATGCGAGTGCTTTGCTGCATATAGAACAGCGATGTCTGTAACTAAATCTGATAATGAATGAACCCCATCGGCGATTAATGCTTGAGACTGTGCAGAAAGGCCAACAATAATTTTTGCAACGCCCAAAATAAAATCAACAATTGAGCCAATAAGTGTGACTCGAATCGTATCTTTATAACGCTTGCTTGATGTTAATAAAGCATTACCCTGATCATCAACCGAAGGATCATGATGATCATGAGACATTACTTAACCACCTCGATAATAATCAATACTTCATCATCCGTTGTTTTTGTTTCAAGTACTTTGTGTCCATTGATTCGACACCATGCAGGCACATCTTGTAAAGCACCGGGATCTGTACACACCACCTTAAGTACATCACCCGAAGATAATGTTTTTATTTTATCCTGCGTACGAATAACCGGCATAGGGCAAAGCATGCATTTAGCGTCTAAAGTATGATTCATAAGATCGTGTTAGTCCGTTTATACATACCAGTCTTCTAATATTTCATCTTTAGACATTGGTTTAACTTTTATATTCAGCTCTTTTCCATCAGGGTATTTCACTGCCATTTCAACTTCATCTTCATCACGGCCTTGTCCAAATCGTGCTGCTATACGTGATGCAAGCTCAGCATCTTCATTTGAAATTGTGCCATCAAGTAACGTTAATGGACCATTGTGACTGGTACTATGAATGTAAGGGTACATATTTCGGTAACCTTCCATAAATTTATTTTCACCTTGCTCACGACCGACGATCATTTTAAAGTTTTCATTTGGTCGGATATGCCGGCCGACTTTTAACATCATTAAATCATCAAGCTCGTAATCACGGCTTGATCGATGCTCCCACATATCAACCAACTTATCGGAATAATTTTTATCGGTTAAGAAACAACAACCACCTGCAGGCGTCGCGTAACCTTCAAACTTAAATTTTTCTGCTAATGCCATTTGTGGTTTACGCGTGCGACCACTAAAGTCGAGTAACTTTTCTCTGTCAACCCAGCCTTCTCGTTCAGGCAATGTTTCTGGTAAATTTTTTGCGCACAATGGTCGCAATAATAAATCACCTGCGCCCGATTCTTGTTGAATCACCGGCATTGTTTCCCGGCGTTGCGACATGGGGCGTTGACCGACAACTTCTCCCGTAATAATAAAGTCAAAGTCGTTTTCTTTGATCCACTCTAGTGCTTTTTTAACCATGAAGCCTTTACAGTCTAAACAAGGATTCATATTTTGACCGTAGCCATGCTTTGGGTTTAACAAGACATCTTTGTACTCTTCAATGACATCAATGATATGTAATTTAATGCCCAGCTTTTCTGCTGACCACAGCGCATTGTTACGCTTAACTTTATCTTTGTCTTGCTTACGAATGGCGTGAGTATGACCCTCAACACAAAACCCCGTAAAAAAGTTGATACCTTCAACATGAATACCTTGATCCAAAATCACTTGCGTTGCCAATAAAGAATCAAGGCCGCCCGAAATAAGGGAAACTGCTTTGCGTTGTTTACTCATAAGAAAACCGTAAAATAAAAAGAACCAAATTTAGAGTGGGAAGCTGAAATGCCAGAGGGATAAATATAACAAATTTTTACTGCTGCTCACAGCTTAATTACTTCATACATAGCCTAATATTCCAGAGCATGTCATCTTAAATTATTGATAATACGACAAAACTCATCAATACGAATGGGTTTACGAAGAAAAATCTTTATACCATGAGTTTGTGAAAAATCTTCAACCTCTTCTTTTGCAAGCCCCGTACAAAGAATAATTTCAACTTCTGGTCGAATCCCTAATATTCTCTTTGCTAGTTCTTCCCCATTAAGATCTGGCATGTTTCGATCTGTTACAACAATATCAATATCCTTAGCATTTGCTTCAAAATAAGCTAAAGCCTGTTCGCTTTGGGTAAAAGCTTTTACACTTGCTTTATAACGCTTTAATACTCGCTCTAAAAACTCTCCAATAACCTCATCGTCATCAACAACCAGCACGGTTAAACCAGAAAAATCATAGACTACTTTATCTTCTTTCATTGCTTCACTTGTTCCTGATAACAAAATTTTAAAGCTAACACTCTCAACATTTAGACTCAAATATCCTGTAATTGGACTAAACATTTATGCAAATGCTTAGGTTTATGCATCAGCTACACCTGCGTACCCGGGTTCACGTTCCATCGACTGCTTTTGATCACAAGCAACCAATACCAGACTAAATAATAGGAGACTTACAGCTTAATATACACCCCCGGATTAATATCCTCCTTAAAATCTAGATTTAACCAGCGAATTAGTTACGTATTCCCAATGTCTCGTTATAATACGCTTCATATTTTATTGACGTAGATACAGGTAATACCTTGGCCAAGACAAAAACCGCTTCGAATCCAGCCGCAACCTTTCAGGGGCTCATTTTTGCTTTACAGCAATATTGGGCCGAACAAGGCTGTGTCATTTTGCAACCTTATGACATGGAAGTGGGGGCAGGAACCTTTCATCCAGCCACTTTTTTACGGGCCATTGGGCCTGAGCCATGGGCAACCGCTTATGTTCAACCTTGCCGTCGACCAACAGACGGGCGTTATGGTGAAAACCCAAATCGCTTACAACACTATTACCAGTTTCAGGTAGCGATTAAGCCCTCTCCTTTAGATATTCAGGAATTGTATCTAAATTCGCTTAAAATGCTGGGTATTGATCCCTTAATTCACGATATTCGCTTTGTTGAAGATAATTGGGAGTCGCCTACGCTTGGGGCCTGGGGGCTGGGCTGGGAAGTTTGGCTCAATGGCATGGAAGTCACCCAATTTACCTACTTCCAACAGGTTGGCGGACTAGAGTGTAAACCTGTAACCGGTGAAATCACCTATGGGCTTGAGCGTATTGCGATGTACTTACAGGGTAAAAACAGTATCTATGATCTCATTTGGACCGACGGCCCCCAAGGTAAAGTGACATATGGTGATGTTTTCCATCAAAATGAAGTGGAGCAATCCACTTATAACTTCGAACATGCCAATGTAGAAGAATTGTTCAAACAATTTGATTTGTGCGAAAGCGAAAGCAAAAAGCTCAACGAAGCGGGCTTACCATTACCAGCCTACGAGCAAATGTTACAAGCCTCACATACCTTTAACTTGCTCGATGCACGCCACGCCATTTCAGTAACCGAACGCCAGCGTTATATTTTACGTGTACGCGCACTGTCACGCGCTGTTGCCGAAGCCTATTATGAAAAACGCGAATCTCTCGGCTTTCCTCTTGTTAAGAATAAAGGAGAAAAGTCATGAGTGATGTTACAAATTCAGCCGTAAAAGATCTCCTAATCGAGATTGGTACCGAAGAACTACCACCAACCACATTGAATAAGCTTTCGAATGCATTTTATGATGGTGTTAAAGAAGGTTTAGAAAAGGCTGATTTATCCTTTTCAGGAATTAAAAAATTTGCCGCCCCAAGAAGACTTGCATTAGTTATCAGCAACTTAGACATCCAACAAAAAGATAAAAAAGTAGAGCGCCGCGGTCCGGCACTCGCTGCAGCGTTTGATGAAGAAGGCTGCCCAAGTAAAGCTGCAGAAGGTTTTGCCCGCTCTTGTGGTGTTAAAGTTGAAGATTTAGAGAAACTTGAAACCGATAAAGGCACCTGGTTAAACTTTAAAACCGAACAAAAAGGGCTGGCTACAAGCGAATTAGTCGCTGACATTGTTCAATCTTCTTTAGATAAACTACCGATCGCAAAACGTATGCGCTGGGCTGATTTAGATTCACAGTTTGTTCGACCCGTACAATGGTTAATTCTGCTCTTTGGTGAAGATGTTATTGATGCTGAAATTCTTAGTGTTAAAAGTGGACGCGAAACTCGCGGTCATCGTTTTCATCATCCAGAAACCATCACCATACCTTCGCCGTCCGAATATGAAATGCTTTTAGAAACACACGGTAAAGTAATTGCAGATTTTGAGCGCAGAAAAGAGGCTGTTCGTGGTCAGGTTAATGAAATTGCTTTGAGTGTAAAAGGCAAAGCCATGATCGATGAAGACTTGCTTGAGGAAGTTTCGTCGATGGTTGAATGGCCAGTTGCCGTCATGGGTGATTTTGAACAACGCTTCTTAGACATTCCTCAAGAAGCTTTAATCCTCACCATGAAAACCAATCAAAAATATTTTTATGTTGTAGATAATAATGGCGCACTGATGCCGCACTTTATTACTGTCAGCAATATCGAAAGTAAAGATGTTTCAAAAATCCAGGAAGGTAACGAACGCGTTATACGTCCAAGGTTTGCGGATGCTGAGTTTTTCTGGTCACAAGACCGCAAATCAAGACTCATCGATCAAACTGAACGCTTAGCAACAGTTGTGTTTCAAAAGAAACTCGGAACCTTATTAGATAAAACAAATCGTGTTGCAAACATTGCAAGCGCCGTTGCCGAACAACTTAATGGAGATAAGCAACGAGCTAAACGTGCCGCCGAACTTTGTAAATGCGACCTCATGACAGAAATGGTTAGCGAGTTTGGCAGCTTACAAGGTGTAATGGGGCGTTACTATGCAAACCTTGATGGCGAACATGAAGAAGTCGCTACGGCACTTGAAGAATATTACAAACCAAAATTTTCAGGTGATACTTTACCTCAAAGTATAACGAGTCAATCATTAGCTATTGCAGATCGTTTGGATACCTTAGTGGGTATTTTTGCCATTGGTCAAATACCAACGGGTGATAAAGATCCCTTTGCATTACGTCGTGCCGCACTCGGTGTGTTACGTATCCTGATTGAAAGTGAGCTTGATTTAGATTTATCGCAACTCATCAATATTGCGGCAACACAGCACGATAAAAATATAAATGCTTCTGCTGCAGAAACGGCTGTACTTGATTTTATGTTGGATCGCTTAAATGCCTATTATCTCGACAAAGGCATCCGTGCAGATGTATTAGATGCCGTGCTCAGCACTAAACCGACTAAGCCACTTGATATTAATAATCGCTTACTTGCGGTTGATACTTTCCGTCAAGGTACTGATGCTGAAAGTTTAGCAGCAGCCAATAAGCGTATAGGCAACATCCTGAAAAAAGTAAAAGGTGATTTATCGACTAAGGTTGATGAAAGTTTGTTACAAGAAGATGCTGAAAAAGATTTGTCAGAAACACTAACTCAACTAAATGACAACGTTCAGGATTTAATTGATAATAGAAAATATCAAGATGCGCTTGCACAACTCTCTACATTAAAAAATAGTGTTGATAAGTTCTTTGATGACGTCATGGTAATGGCCGATGACGAAGCATTAAAAAATAATCGTATTGCCCTACTAAATAAAGTACATGGATTATTTTTACAAATTGCAGATATATCCAAGCTGCAAAACTAAACAACATTATGGATAACGATTCTTACAAAGACATGTTGGCAAAGGTACAGGCCTTTCACGACAAGCATGACTTTAAGAATACCGGCGGCGAAGATCTTTCTTATCGGATTGCCTTAATGGCAGAGGAGCTGGGTGAAATATCTTCTTGTGTTACAAAAGGCAAAAGCAAGGAAGAGTTAGCTGAAGAGTCTGCGGACTTACTCATTTTATTACTCGGCACAGCCATTGCGGCAGATTTTGATTTAAATCAGGCATTCTGGGATAAGATGGATAAAATTATGCAACGTAAATCTAAAATGATAAACGGCAGAATACGCGTCTCCGAATTTAACAATGCCTGAAATTAAGCTGTATAAAATTGAATAATATAAAACTAAAATTTAAATATTTATGAAACTTATCATTCTTGATCGTGATGGCGTCATTAACCAGGACTCCGATAATTTTATTAAGACCGTCGACGAATTTATTCCTTTGCCCGGTAGTATCGAAGCCATCGCAAAACTAAAACATGCAGGCTATAAGGTTTACATTGCTACAAACCAATCCGGGATTTACCGTGGTTTTTACAACGTGGGTACTTTGCATAAAATGCATGATAAGCTTGCTAAATTACTCAATGAGTATGACGCAAAAATTGATGGCATCGAATACTGTCCTCACGGACCCGATGATAACTGTGACTGCCGTAAGCCCAGGGCAGGCATGTATCTCACTATTGCAAAAAATGCAGGCCTGGCAGATTACAAAGACATCCTTGTCGTTGGTGATTCATTACGCGATTTACAGGCCGCTCAATCCATTGGTGCGAAACCACACCTTGTTCGTACGGGGAAAGGGAGGCGAACTATTGCAAAAGGTGAAGGCCTAACTAATATTCCCGTATACAATGATCTTGCTGATTTTGTAAATCAACATCTTAACGCCTAAAAAAGAATATAATATGTTCAAAGTTAAAACTTACCTGCAATACTTTTACTCACTTGCTTTTGTCTGCACGATGTTTATTTCTTCGGTATATGTATCAATAATTGGAACCTTATTTTTACCCTTTTCATTCCTTGTTCGTTATAAATATATAAATTTTTACTCTGTTTTAAACCTTTGGGTGCTAAAAAATTTATGCCGAATTGATTATAGAGTCGATGGTATTGAAAATATTCCTAAAGATGAAGCTTGTATCATTTTCAGCAAACATCAATCTGCTTTAGAAACCATGATAGTGCAGCGCATTTTTCCACCCTTAACGTTTGTTGTGAAAAGAGAACTTATCTGGATACCTTTTTTTGGCTGGGGGCTCAAATCTATCGATCCTATTGCGATTAACCGCAAAGCTGGTAGAAAGGCAATCCTTCAAATTATCGAGCAAGGTATCGATCGACTCAAAAAAGGCATTTTTATTGTCATATTTCCCGAGGGCACACGCTCTAAACCTGGCACCAAGCTCCCTTATAAAAAAGGTGGTGCTATTTTAGCTGCAAAAAGCGGTCACCGTGTTATTCCCGTTGCCCATACCGCGGGCGAATTTTGGCCAAAAGGATTTTTTTCCCGCCAAACTGGTACCATCGTGATGAGTATAGGCCCTGCGATTGAGACGAAAGGCAGAAAAGCCGAAGACATCATGAACGAGGCTGAAAACTGGATTGAATCAAAAATGGAAGAAATCAGCACTGTTCCCGGCTACCCAAACTCCACAAAATAAACTTTTCGACGATAATCGAAGCTTTTAGATACATTAAGTAGTGCTTTTTCTTGTCTGCTCAGATAATAACCACACCGTAAATTTACTATATAATAATACTCTGATATAATTGATTAAATTTTAAACTATTTAATTTATATGCCGATACAGGTGAAACCATTAAAACACGATGGCTTTTCCGTACTCGGCATATTTTATATTCAAACCCAGATTATTGGAGTCAAGAAATGCATAATCGCAAAACCTCAATTACTCAATTTATTATCGAAGAACAACGTCACATCGACTCAGCTACTGGTGACTTCACTTCACTGTTAAACGACATTTTTACTTCATGTAAAGTTATCTCGAACCTTGTTAACCAAGGCGAACTCGTTGGCGTTTTAGGTTCAGCTGGTTCTGAAAATGTGCAAGGCGAAGAACAAAAGAAAATGGATATCATCACCAACGATGTATTCTTAGAGACAAACGAATGGGCAGGTCACTTAGCTGCAATGGCATCTGAAGAAATGGATGATATCTACCACATCCCTAAGCAATACCCGCGTGGTAAGTACTTATTAACGTTTGATCCGCTTGATGGCTCTTCAAACATGGATGTAAACGTTTCTGTTGGTACTATTTTCTCAATCGTTCGTTGTAAAGGTGATTGCGAAAACCCAACGGCTGAAGATTTTTTACAGCAAGGTACTGAACAAGTCTGTGCCGGTTACGCACTATATGGCCCATCGACGATGATGGTATTAACGACAGGTAACGGCGTTAACGGTTTCACTCTGGATTCAAATATTGGTGAGTTCGTATTAACTCACCCAGCAATGACTATTCCAGAAGACACTCGCGAATTCGCAATCAACTCTTCAAACTCGCGTTTCTGGGAAGCGCCAGTACAAAAATACGTTGATGAATGTTTAGCTGGTTCAACTGGCCCACGTGGTGAAGATTTCAATATGCGCTGGGTTGCATCGATGGTTGCTGAAGTACATCGTATCCTTACTCGTGGCGGCATCTTCATGTATCCACTCGATTCTAAAATGGTAGCAAACGGTACAGAAGGTAAACTTCGCCTTTTATATGAAGCTAACCCAATGTCTTTCATTGTTGAACAAGCAGGTGGCGCATGTTCAACAGGGCGTGAACGCGTTATGGAAATTCAACCTAAAGAATTACACCAACGTGTACCGGTTATTTTAGGCTCTAAAAATGAAGTTGAACGTGTTGTTAGTTACCATAAAGAAATGGAATCTGATGCCGTTGCTTAATTAAAACTCATATCGGTTTTAATTAAAAAGCCCTGTTATCATTTCGATAACGGGGCTTTTTTATTTGCTACAGTGAAACTTTCTTACTCTTTAAGCCACTCGGAAAGAGGTCTGGGTTTTCCTAAATAATAACCCTGTCCATAGGTTATACCAATTTTTCGAAGCTCTTCAACATCGTCTTTTGTTTCAACATATTCTGCAACCGTTTCTTGATTGCGTAATTTGCTAATCTCATGGGTATAACGAATCATAGCGTGATCTACAGGATCACTAAGCATATCACGCACAAAGCTGCCATCAATTTTCACAATATTAAAAGGCAGGTTTTTCAAGTATTCAAAAGAAGACATGCCTGTACCAAAATCATCTAAGGCAAAACCAATTCCATGTTGTTGGCAGAATTTAATAAACTCCTGAGCATGGACTAAATTTCCTATTGATGATGTCTCTGTTACCTCTAGTTCCAACCTTTCCCATGGAAAATCGAATTGCTCTATCGCTTCTTTTACGTGGGTTTGAAAATCCTCGTGGTTTAATGTGCCGCCTGCCAAATTAATATGAACAGACTCCAATTTTTTAAGATGCTGTGGGTTTTCTTTAACCGTTTTAAGATAAGACGTTAGCACGAATTTATCGATATCAACCATCAACTGATATCGTTCTGCGACAGGCAAAAAATGATCTGGTGGTAAAAAATTACCCTGACTATCAAACATACGTATTAAAATTTCATAGCTATCTTTATCCGTCTCTCGTTGTAATGGCACAATATCCTGTGCGTATAGCTCAAAACGCGAGGAGCCACTATTTAATGCTTCCTTTATATAACCTGCAATTTGTATCTCTGAGCTTAACTGTTTTTCATCTTTATCATTTTCATCATAAATATGCAGTTTATTCTGGCCTTTTGCCTTAGCATTATAAAAAGCAATATCTGCTGATTTAATTAAATCTGTAAGCGTATACTCAAAAGGTTTAAAAACAACCAAACCAATTGATGCAGAGATAGACAATGTATTTAATTGCCATACAAATCTAAAATCACGTAACTTTGTAAGTAATTTTTCTGCAATATCAACGCCTTGTTGTTTTGTTGTATTTTTTAAAAGAATAAAAAAATCATCACCGCCAACTCTCGCAATATCAGAATTATCAGGAAGCGATTGTTTAAGTGTATGAGCAACCAGCTGCAAGAGCTCATCACCGGCAATATGGCCGGCCGTATCATTAACAGTTTTAAACTGATCCAGATCCAAATTAATTAATACGCTTGTTTTGAAATTTTCATTTTGTAGTGTTGCATCAATTTCTTTTTCAACAGCAAAACGATTATATAAACCCGTAAGGCTGTCATGACGGCTTTGATAACGTAAAACTTTAGTGGTTTTAATGATTTTAGAAATCATTTTATTATAGCCATCAAATAACAAGCCAACTTCATTTTTTAACGTTGTTTCAACACTCTTAAATTGATTTTTTTCAATATCATTTTCTTGCATGGCTTGTGCGATCGTTTCAAAAGGCTTGCTATACCTCAAACTAATACGCCATGCCACTAACATGCCAATAAAGAGCTCTATCGGAAAGATCCAGAGTAACGTTATAAAGTTTTCTTTTACCCGTGTATTATATTGTTCCGGGTTAATCACAATAATTGCCGAACCGTACACGTATTCATCTGCAGAAACGGGATGCCTGATAAATAGTCGTCCTGTTTTATCAAAATGAGGAACATCTATTTTTAGTTTTTTATATATATCATCCCTGATATACATTTCATTACCATAAGAAAAAATAGCCTCTCCCTTATTATTAAATAATTGAATAGCATCAACCGACTTAAATCCTTCTATACGAAAATTGATATCCGATAATTTATCTGCATTGGTGTTTATTAACGCACTCAACAAATCGTTATTTAAAGAGCGAGCCAGCGTATCCGCCTGTTCTGTTGCAATAGTTTGACGTTCTTTTATATCAAACCAATTAACCAGACCTAACGTACCTATCCCTACAAACGTTAACAAAAAAAACATTAATAACGTTAACTGGGTACGAATACTTAAGCGTTGCCACATAAACAGATAACCCTAATTAATTTTATTTTTCAATTGGCAAAGAGTCATCATTACCCCATTCTCGCCATGAGGCATCATAGTTTGCAACATCATAGCCTAGCTCTCGTAAGGCAAAATAATTTGTTGTAGAAACCAGACCAATTTTGCAGTAAATAATTACTTTCTTACCCATAGAAACATCCGCGTATAAATCCTGTAGCTCACTTAAAGGTTTCAGGCTTTCAAACTCCGAGTTTTCAATGATATTTTCCTCAAAAGGCACACTAATGGCGCTAGGAATGTGGCCAAACCGTTTTGCAACAGACACTTTTCCCTGGTAGGCAGGTAAAGAACGCGCATCAATAACAACTTTATTTTTATTGTGGGTTGCAAGCTGAGTCGCAAACTTACTCGCTAAGCGTTTATGATTAATTTTCGCAATATATTGGCTTGGTTTTATATTCGGTACGCTTTGTGAAGTGGATAAATTTTTATGCCTCCAGTATTTATAACCACGATCCAAAATTTGTACTTTCGTCAACCCATACACCTCTAGCGCCCAAAAAACTCTCGCCGCCGAAACCAGTCCACCTTCATCATAAAGGACAACTCTTGACTGGGTATCAATACCTCGTTCTTTTAAGTATTTTTGCATTAGCTGAGGCTTTTGAATTTTTCCATTTACTTTTTTATCGTAATACGTCAATGCCACAGGAAAATTTATCGCATTTTTAATATGACCAACCTCGTAATCATTTTTATTCCTAACATCAAGGATGACGATCTCTTCACCCAAATTAATAGCGGAGAGCTCCTCTGCAGAAATACGAAGTGAAGATGCGCTAATACTATGGCTATATATGCTCAAAGGAAGCATTAAAATGGATAAATATTTCAACATCTTGATTTTCCTATACATTATTTATTAAAAATTGTATTTACAGGTTGAAAAAGCACAATATAATCAACAACGTACTCCTGATTCATAGCTAACTGACAAGAAACATTAACCCGAGTTCTTTTATCCTCAGCATTACAGCAAATAAAATCGACATAATCTATAAAACCTTTAGTTAGTACCCACGAGATACATTATTAAACTCTAATGTTCGTCTCGCTATTACAAACTTTATTAAGTCCAGAGCTTTCGAAACAAACCACAAAAACCTAAAGTTATCCTATACTGGCAAAATGGATTTACTACAAACACATCAACTCCATTGCCCCTACTGTGGGGAAGAAATTCAAATCGTGGTTGATTGTTCGGTTTCAAATCAAAACTACATCGAAGATTGTCAGGTGTGTTGCCGGCCAATTAATATTTATATAAAGATTGAAGGGGATAATGTACAAATACAGGCACAACATGAGAACGAATAATCATTAGTTAGTCTATTTAGGTAGCACTATGCCTAAATGTTCTATACTTAACAAAAAGGAATTTTAGTATGAAAGTCTACTTACTTACTCTAATGAATCTATTTTTCTCCCTTTCTGTCCATGCTAAAAATATTTCTGGCGTCGAAATTCCTGAAAGCATTTCTCTATCCAAAAATTCACCATCTCTTATTCTCAATGGCGCGGGTATCCGCAGCAAATTTGTTTTTGATATTTATATCGGCAGCCTTTACCTGGAAGAAAAACAGACAAATACTAATGCTATTTATAATGCGAAAGGGCAAAAAAGCATTCGGATGCACTTTTTATACGACGAAGTTAGTCAGGAAAAACTCATTAGTGGCTGGAATGATGGCTTTGAAGACAATAATAGTGATGAAGAACTGGCAAAACTCAAGTCTCGCATTGATCAATTCAACAGTTTTTTTATCAACGTTAAAAAAGGCGACACCATTCATTTGAATTTTTCCCCCTCTAATGGAACAGAGGTTGTGGTTAATAACATCAGCAAAGGCACCGTTAAAGGTAATGATTTTTTTACCGCCGTATTAAAAATATGGTTAGGTGAAGAACCTGCTGATAAAGACCTAAAAGAAGCCATGTTGGGGCAATAAAGTATGACAACAAAAACGATAAAAGGCCCTGATGGCAAGCCACGCTGTCAATGGTGTGAAGCAACTCCGGAGTTTTATGACTACCATGATAAAGAATGGGGCTTTCCGGTTGATAATGATCAGCGTTTATTCGAAAAGCTCTGCCTGGAAAGTTTTCAGTCTGGCTTGAGCTGGCGCACCATTCTCAATAAGCGTGAAAATTTTCGCAAAGCCTTCCATCACTTCGATTTTAATAAAGTCGCAAAATTTACCCAACAAGACATTACCCGCTTATTAAAAGATGAAGGTATTGTCCGCCACCGCGGAAAGATAGAGGCGACGATTAATAATGCAAAAAAAGCCCAGGAACTCGTTAAACAAGAAGGGAGTCTAGCCGCGTTTTTTTGGCGCCACGAACCGAGCACTAAAAAACTTGCCACCCCACAAACAGTCTCTACATCTGAAGAATCCATTGCGTTATCAAAAGAATTAAAAAAACGCGGCTGGAAGTTTCTTGGACCAACAACTATTTTTGCTTTTATGCAGGCCATGGGGTTAATCAATGATCACGTAAAAGGCTGCATAACTGCGCCTAAAGTAGATCAGGCGCGCAAAAAATTCAAACGTCCCATAATAAAATAATTATGACTTGTTAAAAAAAGTCCTCTAAACCATAAAGTGACAATATGAAATTTTGCCCTCAGTGTGGAAATAAAACTATCAGTAAATCTATTGATCACGCAAAGCGTACTATATGCAGTGAAAGTGACTGCAATTATGTTGACTGGAACAACCCCATTCCCGTAGTTGCCGCGCTGGTTAAACACAACGGAAAGTATTTATTGGCAAGAAATGCGCAGTGGCCGAAAAATATTTTCTCGCTGATTACTGGTTATTTAGAGTCTAAAGAAGAAGTAGAAAAAGCCGTCTTACGTGAAGTAAAAGAAGAGCTTAACCTGGACGGAAAAATAAGCGCCTATTTAGGTCATTACTCTTTCTTTGAACAAAATCAAGTTATTATGGCATTTGAAGTGAAGGCCGAAGGCGATCTTAAAATTAACCATGAACTTGCTGAATCCAAATATTTAACGCAAGAAGAGCTATCTAGTTATAATTTCCATCCACTGTATATTACAGAAAAAATAATTAAAAAATGGCTAACACTAAACGCTTAATCTTTTTACAATCATTACTTGGTATATTTACCATAACTCCAATATTTTTTTCCTGGAGAGGGAGATCCTTGCCAACCTAGCTGTCTCAGATTATTAGCAATTAAACGATTCATTAACCCATGGCCAACTAAAATAACTTTATTATTTTCTTCTGCTATCTTAATAAGTTTACTTGCGGCCTGGCGAGCTCTTAGTTTTGCTTGACTTAATGACTCACCATTTCTACTAAAACCAAACAACCAAAAGATACGCAACATAATCACCCACACACTCGCAGGCAATTTAAAAGGGCTGCTATCAAAATGTGGAATATTTGTTTCAGAATAAAGCACATCTGAACAACTTATTTTATTAAAACCAATATTATTGGCCGATTGTAATGATCGTTCTAAATTACTGCAGACAACATAATGCGAATGGAACTGATTTTTTAATTCAGCGGGAGCAAAATCTTTTATACCCGATTCAAGGTAATCGACAACAAGCTGTTTTAATTTTTCGGCATTAAAATTTCCTGTTAAATCAACATCTGGTTTTCCGTGTCTTAATAAAACGATTTCCATTTATTTTTTCACTAATTGTTCATTTTGATGTAATAACTTTAACCTTATCTCTTTAGTTTCTTTTCCTAAGTTATTCACAACAGCATAAAAAATTTTTAAATCATATTGTTCTTTCTTTAACAATGCTCTTAGCTTTGGTACCAAATCATAATAGGTCGCAACCAGAAGTAGATGTGAATTATTTAAGCCCTGTGTCATCCACTCATCGAAGGCATTAATGTTTTTTCCTGTCCATGTTTTTTTGAGTTGCTGATATTTATTTTGTAACAAAAAAAAATATTGTTTTTTAGCAATTAATTTTCTTTCTTCTGGCGCATTACTTTTATATAATCCCATTAATGCTTTTCGTGTTTCGAGCAACAGTGCGTTTATTTGTGTGTCGCGTTTATTCTGCTCAAGATAGTCTGCATACTCTTTGTGTTTACCGTTTTTATTAAACCATTGTCGAATGCCTTCTTGTTCAACAACGGTTGCAAAGGCTTCATTAAAAGCGGTGTCATTTTCAATGTAAATAAGCTGGTGTGCCAGCTCATGAAAAATAATACCCGCTCGACGCGCTTCCGATCGATACATCATGGTATTTAGCAGCGGGTCATCAAACCAGCCCAGAGTCGAATAGGCCTTCGCTCCGGCAATATGCACATCATAGCCTGCTGCGGCCAGCCGCTTAGCCTCGCTTTGCGCCTCTTCTTTTGAAAAATAACCCTTATAGCTCAAGCAGCCCACAAAGAGAAAGCACCATTTTTTCGCTTCAACCGAGAGTTTTTTTGCCGCGACGACATTCCAAACTGCGTATGGGCGGTTTAAGTCTGCATACTGTCGATAACTGTCATTTTCTGGTAAATAGAGACTTTTAGAAGCAAAATCACGTATTTTTTGACTTTTTAGTAACGCTATTCGCAAGTTATCATTTGTATTTTCGTCCGCGATCACCTCTGAAACAGGTTTTTGCTGCTCTAATAGCTCTGAATGTCCCGCCATGAGATCCATGTAATAGCCAAAAGAGCTACAGGCTGATACGGTTAATGCCGCTAACAAAATAAGAGCACGTTTCAATATGTAAATTCGAGTCATAAATACGAACAATATAAATAGTTTAAGGTCTTACCTTCACTATATAACTATCTGATGAGCTTATGAAACCCAATAACCATAACAAAAAACTACAAAACATCATCCAGTCTGCTAACACCATTATTTTAGGCAAAGAACACAAGCTTCGTTTGGCGCTCACCTGCATTTTAGCCAAGGGCCATCTTCTTATTGAAGATTTGCCGGGGGTGGGCAAAACAACGCTGGCGCACACCATGGCGCAATTACTTGGCCTGCAGTTTAGTCGCATTCAATTCACCAGTGATATGCTTCCCGCGGATGTTTTGGGTATTTCTATTTATGAACAAAACCAGAGTCAATTTACCTTTCATCCCGGCCCCATTTTTAGCAATGTCTTATTGGCCGATGAAATCAATCGCGCCACGCCAAAAACGCAAAGCGCCTTGCTTGAGGCCATGGAAGAACAACAAGTTACCTTAGAAGGAAAAACACGTGAATTGCCAAAACCGTTTTTTGTTATTGCAACACAAAACCCCTCAGAACAAATTGGCACTTTTGATTTACCCGAATCGCAACTGGATCGTTTTTTAATGTCTATCTCATTGGGCTATCCTGATGCTAAAGCAGAACGACAACTCCTTTTGGCCAACGATCGTCATGATGCCTTAAGTAAACTCGTCGCCTGTATCAGCGAAAATGAACTACGAGAAATACAAGATCAGGTTCTGCACATCATTACATCTGATGCGCTGCTTGATTATGTTCAAGCTATTATTGCCTATTCGCGCGAGTCCGGGCTATTTGAATATGGCCTGTCGCCAAGAGCCGGGCTCGCCCTGTTACATGTTAGTAAAGCATGGGCAATGTTAAATCAACGCGACTATGTTATTCCTGAAGATATTCAGGCTGTATTACCCGGCGTAGTACGACACCGATTGCGACCCGTTGATCCCGACACTATCGAACCACTTGATATCTTACTAAAAGACGTTGCCATACCCTAAATTATGTTGGCTGCTTTAAAAACAAAATTTAATTTACAGCGTTTTTTTGTCGGAGAAGGACCACAGCAAACGCCGTATTTATTAACACAACGCCGGGTTTATATTTTACCAACTAAACAAGGGCTCATCTTCACCTTCCTGTTATTTGTTATGCTGCTTGGCTCGATTAATTATGCCAATAGCCTGGGCTTCTTTTTAACGTTTTTACTCGCCAGCCTTTGTGTTGTTGCAATTTTTCATACCTACAATAATTTACTAAAACTCAGCTTTGGCCCGGCAATTTGCCAGCCTGACTTTGCGGGCAATGAAATCAGCTTTAAGATCCAGGTGAATAACTTAACTCAGCAAACACGTTTTTCTTTACAGGCTTACACACCGCAAAAAATTATTAGCAAAACCGATATAAAAGAGACACCGACCTCCTATATCAAAGTAAAACATAGCTTCAAGCAACGCGGCCTTATCCCTTTGCCTCGCTTTACTGTTGAAAGTCGTTTTCCTTTTGGCTTGTTTAAAGCCTGGGCCATTATACAGCTCGATCATCATCAGCTGGTTTATCCAAAACCTTCTTCGCACAAACATCTGCCGCAGAAGAACATCGGCTTATCTGAAGGAAAAAAACAAACCGATATAGGCCGGGATGATTTCAAAGGTTTACGTTCTTATGCCGATGGTGACCCCTTGCAACATATTCACTGGAAAAATTTTGCCCGACACCAAACCTTACAGACAAAAGAATTTTCATCGAGCACTTCGGATGAGCTCTGGTTTAACTGGTCTGATACAACCGCATTTAATACCGAAGCAAAACTCTCTGAGATGACAAGGTGGCTTTTGCTCGCCGATGCAAAAAACCTGAACTACGGCTTACGTTTACCCGACTTGGTCATTAAACCTGGCGCAGGGAAAAACCACTTAAATGCTTGTTTAAAACAACTTGCTTTATTCAATGTTAAAGATCTGGGTTTAAATGATGTTGCTCAATAAACTACAAAACCCCGCGGTTCAGCCTGCTGCTTTAATTTTATTAGTCGGTTTGCTGCTCGTTGTTTTTCCAAATTTTGCTCACTTACCATTATGGCTAAGCCTTGTTGTAACCGCGCTCATTGTTTGGCGCGCGTGTTATGAGTTACAAATTTTCCCCTTGCCCGGAAAAAAAATCTTATTCATTTTCACCCTTATGCTGTTGATCGGTATACTTTTTAGTTATCAGACCCTGGTCGGGCGCAACGCTGGCTCGGCCATGCTGCTCGGTTTACTTTGTTTAAAGCTTTTTGAAATTAAGTCCTATCGGGATATTTTTCTAATAATAAATATTTCTTTATTTTCGATTGTCATAAATTTCTTATTTAGCCAATCGATCCCCGTTGCCATAACCATGATATTTGCTTTAATCTTTTTATTTACTGCTTTGATTAGTTTTCAGCATGATTATAAAAACCTCTCACCGACTCACGACATTAATGCGGTACAAAAAAATGAAAAGCAACACTTTAAACTCGCACTCAAAATGTTATCTCAAGCCATTCCCTTTGCCATTGTTTTATTTATTTTATTCCCAAGAATAAACGGCCCGCTATGGGGATTACCGGAAGATGCTTTTTCTGCAACAACCGGACTATCCGATAAAATGTCTCCCGGGAAAATTAGCCAATTAAGTGATAATCCTGATATTGCTTTTCGCGTTGCTTTTGATTCTGAAATCCCCGAGCCCAGTAAACTCTATTGGCGAGGGCCTGTAATGTGGTCTTTTGATGGTTATAACTGGAGCGCGCCAGAAGCCGAACGTATTGAACTAGAGACCTTTAAATTTCGATCTATTGGCGAGAAAACCAACTACAGCATTACCTTACAACCACATAATAAATTCTGGATGTTTGCTTTAGATATCCCCGCCACCTTACCCAAAGGCTCGTTACTTTCAGCCGACATACAAGTACTGTCTGTTTTACCCGTCCAAAAATTACAGCGTTTTAAAATAAGCTCTTATACAAACTATATATTACCGCAGCACCCCAAAATTTCTTTTGCTCGTTATTTAAAGCTTCCTGCTAGCAATGATAATAATTTATCTAAAAGCCGTGCACTTATTGAAAAACTTAAACATCACTCTGATCCACAAAAAACGGTTAACAATGTTTTAAATTATTTTTCTACACAAGATTTTTATTACTCGCGTCAGCCACCATTACTTAACAACAACCCGATTGATGAGTTTTTGTTTGAAACAAAACGGGGATACTGCGAACACTACGCTTCAAGTTTCACTATCTTAATGCGACTCGCCGGTATACCGGCTCGCGTTGTTACCGGTTATCAAGGTGGCGAACTTAACCCTATTAATAATTACCTAATTGTTCGACAGTCTGACGCTCACGCCTGGTCTGAAGTTTATTTAAATGAAAAAGGCTGGGTACGCGTTGATCCCACCGCAGCAATACCTCCTGGTAATATTGAAAATACCGCAGATGCTCTGCGCCTAAACTCTAACCTCAAAAAACCCGATTATTTATTTGAAACAAACTGGCTCAGTGAACAACTAAAACAAACCCGTTTTGCCTGGGATGCCATTAATAATCGCTGGAACCAGTGGGTATTGGGTTATAACAATAAAAAACAAAAAGCCTTTTTTACTGCGATTGGTATTGAGGAAATATCATGGCAGGGCTTATCACAACTCTTATTTGGATTTTTAACGTTACTCACCGCGATACTCGCTTTTGTTGTTTTTTCAAATAAAACAAAAAACAAAACAAAAGATGAAGCACAAGAAGCCTATTTAAAATTTCTGAATAAAATGAAAAAGCAAGGGTTAATAAAAAGAGAAAGCGAAGGAGCCGATGACTTTGCAAAACGCGCCATTAAAAAGCTTCCCCAGCACAAAACAAAAATAACGGCTATTTCACGCTTATATCAGAAACTACGCTATGGAAAACTATCGCTTAAAAATGTTGAACAACTCAAAAAACAAATTTCTCATTTTCATGTAAGATAAATAACAGGCAGCCTTTAAAGACTACTTGTCAACAAATTAAGCATCGAGAAATATTGTGCATAAAGATAGTAAGCTAACATATGAGATACCACGTTTCCTCTCATTTATTGAGCTGGGGTATATGTTAGATGCCGCAAAAATTGCAGATGCCGAAATATCTAAAAAAATCACTGAAGCTACTGGTGATAAAAATGATATCACAGGAAATACAAATGCAACCAGGCAAAGCTTACTTAGGTCTGTTTTCGTAGGTGCGTATGCCATATTAGAGCAAAACCTAGATGAAATATTACTTATAGAAAAGAAGCGGATTTCCGCATCATTATCTCCTAGCGACCTGAAAGACCGCGGAATAAAAAGGTCCATTAAATATGCCAATACAGTTTTAGGAAAGAATATTGACCAAAGCAAAGAATGCTGGAAAGATCTTATAACTCTACAAGAGTTAAGAAATCACTTAATTCATTACGGACCTAGCTTCTCAAATGATCGAGAACATGAAAGCCGCAGTATGAAATTCAAAGCTCTGAAGTATGTGAGTCTTAGGCCGATGATATGTTTCAATCTCGAGCAAATAGAAGATATTTTTAGTTTATTTATGGTCTGTGTGGATGATTTCAACAAATAGCTGCTAACCATGCCTGGAAAGTGCATTAAGAACTCTTGCTCATTTGGTCAACTAAAAGCCGTGTCCCGCACATTTTTAATTGTCCCATGTGCTAATCGTTACTTGCCAATACAAAAACTCGAAAAGATTTTCCCTAGCAAAGCATCACTGCTGACATGACCGGTAATTTCTCCAAGCGCATTTTGTGCTTGTCGAAGGTCTTCGGCCAATAATTCACCGGCTTTTGAGAGCTGTAGCTGAGCCTGGCCGTTTTCAACCAGTTCTTTTGCGCGAATTAAGGCATCTAAATGGCGGCGACGGGCGAGAAAGACGCCTTCGGTTAAACCAGTGTAACCCATGATTTTTTTCAAATGCGCACGAAGCAATTCAACCCCTTCGCCGGATTTTGCGGAGAGGGCGATTTCATTATTTCGCTCTTTTGCTTTTGTGCCGGTTAAATCAATTTTGTTGCGCACGATGGTGACTTCTAACGAAGAAGGTAATTTTTGACGAATTAGCTCATCATCTTCTGTGATACCGGTTTTATCGTCCACCAACAAAAGGGCGCGATCGGCTTGTTCTATTTCGATCCAGGTACGCTTGATGCCTTCTTGCTCAACCACATCTTCGCTGTCTCGAAGACCCGCGGTATCGATCACGTGTAACGGCATGCCATCAATATTAATTTCTTCGCGCAAAACATCGCGCGTAGTTCCGGCGATATCGGTGACGATGGCCGAGTCTCGTCCAGCGAGGGCATTGAGCAGGCTGGATTTTCCGGTATTGGGCTGGCCGATTAGCACCACGCGCATACCGTCTCGCAAGAGAACACCTTGCTGAGCGGAGGCAAAAATCTTGTCCATTTCGGCCAAAATATTCTCTAAACTCTTGGTAACGTGACCACCGGATAAAAAATCAATTTCTTCTTCTGGAAAATCAATCGCTGCTTCTACATACATTCTCAAGTGAGTAAGCGCTTCCACGCTTTCGTCAATCCAGCGAGAAAACTCACCCTGTAATGATTTAACCGCTGATTTTGCGGCTTGCTCTGATCCCGCTTCGATTAAGTCGGCTATGGCTTCGGCCTGGGCTAAATCGACTTTATCATTTAAAAAGGCGCGCTCAGAAAACTCACCGGGATTGGCAATGCGTGCTCCCAAATCAACCACGCGCTGTAGCAATATATCCATCACCACAGGGCCGCCATGACCTTGTAGCTCAAGCACATCTTCACCGGTAAATGAGTTGGGGCCGACAAAATAAAGTGCCAGACCAGAATCAATGGTTTCGTTGTTTTGATCTAAAAAAGGGAGGTAATCCGCAAAACGCGGCTCTGGAAGTTTGCCTAGAGTTTCTTTGGCAATTTGAGTAACGAGTGGGCCTGAGACTCGAATAATGCCGACACCACCCCGACCGGGTGGTGTGGCAATAGCGGCTATGGTGTCGTTATCTTGATCGGGCATTTAAGCCTTAATAACAATTTTCGTGATATACCATTGCTGCGCAATAGATAAAGCATTATTGACCACCCAGTATAAAACCAGGCCAGCAGGGAAGAAGGCAAAGAAAATGGTAAACACAAAGGGCAGTGCTTGCATGATTTTCGCTTGCATTGGATCCATTGGTGGCGGATTCAATTTTTGCTGAATGTACATTGTAATACCCATTAATAAAGGTAAAACAAAGTAAGGATCTTTTGCTGATAAATCAGTAAACCAGAACATCCAGTCCGCCTGGCGTAACTCCACGCTTTCTAACAATACCCAGTACAATGAAATGAAAACCGGAATTTGTACAAGAATCGGTAAACAACCCCCTAAAGGATTAATCTTTTCTTCTTTATACATTTTCATCATGGCTTGATTCATCTTTTGACGATCACTACCAAAGCGTTCTTTCATTGCCGCCAAACGCGGTTGAACCTTACGCATGTTGGCCATAGATTTATAACTAGCTTCTGACAGTTTATAAAAGACGAGTTTTATTAACAGGGTTAATAAAATAATTGCCCAACCCCAGTTGCCTACATAGTTATGTATTTTATTCAGCAACCAAAAAATCGGTTTTGCGATAAAGGTTAATACGCCATAATCAACCGTGAGCTCTAAGCCCGGTGCAATTTTTTCCAGCTCTTCCTGAATCTTTGGGCCAACAAATAAAATATTATTTAAGGTTTGTGTTGAACCTTTTGCAACCTGAACCTCGTTGCTTGCTTTCATACCAATGACATAACGAGATTGATTTAAGTCACGGGTATAATAACTTTGTTGACTGCCAACCGGAGGAACCCACGCCGCAAGAAAATAGTGTTGAATAATTGCTGCCCAACCATCTTTAATATCTCGGTTTAAGTCTTCGTCCGCCATATCGGAAAAATCAATTTTTTGATATTTATCTTCCGGGCTGTATAAAACACCGCCTGTATAGGTATAAATGAAGGATGATTGATTTTCATCTTCATAATCTAAACGCTGTAATTGCTGGTACAAATTACCACGCCACATTTTACCGCTGTTATTTTGAATACTATGCGACACATTAATCTGGTAACTGCCACGTTTTAATTCATAAGATTTTACGAATAAAACATTCTCCGGGCTTTTCCAAAACAAATTCACTTTAACCGCATCTTTGCCATCGGCTAATTTATAATCCGTTTTTTCTACCTTATATATAGAGTTGTGGTTTGGTGCCGCAACAACCGTGCCTTCAGTTTTACTTTTACCGGCAAAACCCGATTGCGCAATATATAAATCTTTATTGGCATCACTCATTAAACGAAATGCTTCTTTATCGTCTTTGCTGGTTTTTGGATATTTAATTAAATCAACAACACGAATATCGCCACCTTTAGAATCAATTTCTAAACGTAAAACATCGGTCTCAACAAAAATACGTTTTGCTTGTTTAAGCGCTTTCGCGGTTACCGGCGTTATTACGCTGGGCACGGTTGAAGCAGATTCCGGAACAGCCGAAGCCGCAACATTATCGGCACCCATCGGAATATTTGTTTCGCCTGTCGCTTGAGATGTTGGAGCGGCTTGCTGAGTATAAGTAACGGGCTTAGGATTAAACTGAAGTTGCCAGGCATCGTAAGCAAGATATAAAAGGAAAAATAATCCAATGGTTAAAAATAAGCGTTGCTGTTCCATATTGAAAACTTCTTTATATAGTTAAATTTTAATTTGAGTAGTGTTTTACTTTGTTTTTTCTAAATCATTATTTTTTATCTAAATCACTTCTTTTTTCCGGCACCGGATCATAACCGGATTCACCCCATGGATGACAGCTTACAATACGTTTAATTGCTATCCAGCCACCTTTAAAAACACCAAAGCGCATAACGGCTGTTTGTGCGTATTCGGAGCAAGTCGGAGTATAACGGCAATTCGGGCCTAAAAACGGGCTCACCAAATAGCGATATAGCCCTATTATACCTGATATTATTTTTCGCATTTTTTACTTAAGATCTGCCAGTTTTTAGACAGTAAATCGAGTAATTCTTGATTCGTTTTACGTAACGCGCCGGCACGGGCGACAACGACTATATCAAGGCCTTTTACTAAATCGAGGTGTTGGCGGAAGCTTTCTCGGGTAAGACGTTTAAATCTGTTGCGTGAAACAGCGAGCTTTAATTGTTTTTTCGCAACAGCAAGACCTAAACGCGCGGTCTTGTGGGTATTTTTTCTACCTAACAGCAACATACTTGAGTCGCCCTGTTTGATACAAGGATCATCAAATACACTTTTAAACTCAGAAGCTTGGGTTAACCGTTGCTGCCGAGCGAAACGCCCGGTTAACATAGAAAATATGCCGGATTATTGAGCGAGGCGTTTACGGCCTTTTGCACGACGAGCATTGATAACCTTACGGCCACCTACTGTAGACATACGAGCACGAAAACCGTGTGTACGTACGCGTTTTAAATTACTTGGTTGAAATGTTCTTTTCATAGCGATAACCGTTATATCTTCAATTTCAACCGAAAAAGGGCTGAAAAATCGTTCAAAAAATGGCCGTGAACAATACTGCTCAAACCCTCTCCTGTCAACCAAAATATCGCGTTAATACGCCTTTTGCACCCGACTTAAATTAGATTTATTTTTGTGCAGAAGGTTGTGGATAACTTTTTCCGCTACAGTTAGACTTGCTCTCCCTGAGCCTATTTTATTATTAAAACAAACCGAGGTCGCCGTGTCTCAGCCCATTTGGGATCAATGCCTGTTACAGCTTGAAAGCAATCTAAGTGCTCAAAATTTCAGCACATGGATTCGTCCTTTACAGGCGATATGCAAAAATGACGAAATTCGGCTGCTCGCACCAAATCCTTTTGTTCGCGACCGTGTCAGTGAAAATTTTCTTGCTGAAATGCAGGACATTTTAAGTAGCATCAACAGCAACCCCCCTTCTATCTCAATTGCTGTGGGCAGTGAAAATATCCTGGCACAAAATTCCAGCTCTACCCAGCCGGATTTTAACAACAAAACACAAGAACCCATTAAGCTGAAAAAAAGCTCAACCCTAAATCCAAACTTTACCTTTGAAAACTTTGTTGAGGGTAACTCAAACCAACTGGCTCGCGCAGCTTCTATGCAAGTCGCACTCAACCCAGGGGAAAGTTATAACCCGATGCTCATTTATGGCGGTGTTGGTTTAGGTAAAACACATTTAATGCACGCAATTGGTAATGACTTAATTAAACAAAACCCGGAAGCCAATGTTGTTTATTTACATTCTGAACGTTTTGTTCAGGATATGGTTAAAGCGCTGCAACACAATCGAATTAATGAATTCAAAGCTTACTACCGTACCGTAGATGCTTTATTAATTGATGACATTCAATTTTTTGCAAAAAAAGAACGTTCTCAAGAAGAATTTTTTCATACTTTTAACGCTTTATTAGAAGGTCAAAAGCAGATCATCATGACCTGTGATCGCTATCCTAAAGAAGTTGATGGTTTAGAAGATCGATTAAAATCTCGTTTTGGTTGGGGTCTACCGGTTGCCATTGAACCCCCTGAACTCGAAACCCGTGTTGCTATTTTAATGAGTAAGGCCTCTCTTTCTAATGTTGAACTTCCAAATGAAGTGGCTTTTTTTATTGCTAAACGATTGCCTTCAAATATTCGAGAGCTTGAAGGTGCTCTGCGTCGTGTTATTGCAAATGCTTCTTTTACCGGAAAACCGATTACCTTAGATTTTGCTAAAGAAGCTTTACGCGACTTACTCGCCTTGCAAGCTAAACTTGTTAGTATTGATAATATTCAAAAAACCGTAGCGGAATATTATAAAATTCGTATTGCTGATTTATTGTCAAAAAAGCGCACCCGATCAATTGTTCGACCACGACAAATGGCGATGTCATTGTGTAAAGAATTAACCAACCACAGCCTGCCAGAAATCGGCGATGCATTTGGTGGCCGTGATCACACAACTGTCATACACGCGTGTAAAAAAATTCAGGAATTAAAAGAAGAAGAACCAACAATAACAGAAGATTTTACAAACTTGTTGAGAACACTAAGAACATAATGGGGACATCCTGTGGATAAGTTTAAAAACATTTAAAAACAGTTGTTTTTCACATGTTATCCACAGCATAATAAAGCTTTATATGGTTTTTATACACACACTTTATTCCGTGGCAACCTGTTGAAATATAAAGAAAAAACAGGGTTATCCACAGATAATAACAAGTCTAATAATAGTAATAATAATTTAATATATACTTAATAATATATAAAGGGCTCACATGAAAATCAGTATTTCACGAGATGCAATACTAAACCCACTTCAAATGGTTAATAGTGTCATTGAACGTAGACAAACATTACCAATACTTTCTAATGTATTGCTTTCAGTAAAAAACAATACACTATCTTTAACCGGTACTGATTTAGAAGTTGAGATAATTAATCAATGTAATATTGAAAGTAATGAAGACGGTAACATCACCCTGCCGGCAAGAAAATTACTCGATATATGTAAAGCTCTGCCAGAAAGTGCTCAAATTGAAATTCATATCGACAATGATAGAGCAACCTTAAAATCTGGACGAAGCCGTTTTTCTTTATCAACGCTCGAGGCATCTGAGTTCCCAAGCATTGACGCTTTAATATCCCCTTTTGAATTTAGTCTTTCACAACTGACCTTTAAAAAGCTTATTGAGCAAACTCAATTTTGTATGGCACAACAAGACGTTCGTTATTATTTGAATGGTTTAATGTTAGAACTTTCTGAAAATAATATTATTGCTGTTGCAACAGATGGTCATCGTTTAGCTTACTGTGAAGCAGAAGCACAACTTGATTTGCCTGAAACACGTCAAGTTATTATTCCTCGTAAAGCGGTAAATGAAATTTCACGACTTTTAGAAGAATCGAATGATGAAATTAAGATTTCATTAAGCGAAAATCATATACGAGTTAATTTTGCTGATGTGACCTTTACCTCAAAATTAATCGACGGTAAATTCCCAGATTACAAGCAAGTTATTCCTCAAAAATCTGATAACGAAGTAAAAAGCCTAAGAGAGAATTTATACCAGGCCTTCCATCGCACATCTGTCTTATCAAATGAAAAATACCGCGGTATGCGGTTACAATTAAGTGAAAATCAATTACAGGCGACTGTTCACAATCCTGAACAAGATGAAGCTGAAGAAGTCATCGAAGTCACCTATTCTGGTGATGAATTTGAAATTGGGTTTAATGTTGCCTATTTATTAGAGGCTTTGAATGCAATTAAATCTGATGAAGTTGTAATGCAATTAACGGATTCAAACCACAGTTGTTTATTATTCGGTACCGACGATGTTAATAGTAAATACGTTGTTATGCCAATGCGTCTGTAACAGTTGAAATTATGTATTTATCTCAACTTGATATTCGTCAAGTTAGAAACCTCAATGATATAAAAATTCACCCTAGCAAACGCTGTAACTATATATACGGCGCCAATGCTAGCGGTAAAACCAGCGTATTAGAATCAATATACCTGCTTTCAGTTGCTCGCTCTTTTCGTACCACCCATATTAAGCACGTAATTTCATACGATCAGACTGCTTTACAGGTTTTTGCTCGTCTAAAAAACACTAATAATGATGATGTTGCGCTTGGTTTAGAGCGTTCTATTAAAAAAACTCGTATACGTATTAATGGTGCAGATGTTAAGCAGGTGGCAGAACTGAGTTCTTTATTGCCCGTTCAAATAATAAATCCTGATGTACACAAATTATTGGAACAGGGCCCTAAATACCGCAGGCAATTTATTGATTGGGGTGTGTTCCACGTGGAACATGGTTTTCTTCAAGCCTGGCAACAATACTACCGGGTATTAAAACAGAGAAATGCCGCCTTACGCCGTAAACAGGATAAAAAAGCCATTACACTTTGGGATAATCAGCTTATTCAGCATGCAAAAACAATTACTTTATCTCGAGAAAACTACCTTGCGGGGTTTTTATCTATATTTAGTGATTATGTTGAAAAGCTGATGGGGCTGAAAGTCGATATTAATTATCAACGTGGTTGGAACCCAGAACAGAGTTTTACTGAGACACTTGATAATTCCTTTGAAAAGGACACTTATAAAGGTTTTACCTCCTTCGGCCCTCATCGAGCGGATTTAGAAATATCACATAATGGAATTTTGGTACAAAATTGCTTTTCACGCGGGCAACAAAAACTATTAGTTTGTGCCATGCGTTTGGCTCAAATAACGCATTTGAAACAAGAAACAAAGCAACAATCAATATTATTGGTTGATGATCTTGCGGCTGAACTAGATTTAGCACATCGTCAGAACCTAATAGCGCTTTTGGTTGATACACAGGCGCAGCTTTTTGTGACAGCAACAGAAGAAAATTCATTTGTTTTACCTGCCGAAATAGAGTCAAAAATGTTCCACGTGGAACACGGTGTTTTAAAAGAAGTGGTATAATGATTATCCAAAACTAGGAGCTTCAAACGTGAGTGATAACAATTACGATTCTTCAAGTATTAAGGTTTTAAAAGGTCTTGATGCTGTTCGAAAACGACCTGGAATGTACATCGGTGATACTGATGATGGTACAGGTCTTCACCACATGGTATTTGAAGTTGTTGATAATTCTATTGATGAAGCTTTAGCTGGACACTGTGATGAAATAAACGTTGTTATTCATACAGATGGTTCCATAGGGGTTAAAGATAACGGCCGTGGTATACCGGTTGATTATCATGAAGAAGAAGGTCGTTCTGCAGCAGAAGTTATTCTTACGGTATTACATGCCGGCGGTAAGTTTGATGATAATTCTTATAAAGTCTCTGGTGGCCTTCATGGTGTGGGTGTTTCCGTTGTAAACGCCTTATCTGAGTCTTTAAAACTAACTATTCGACGAAATGGCAAAATTTATCAACAAGATTACGCGTTAGGCGACCCACAAAATGAATTAAAGGAAATTGATACTACCGAAAACAGTGGTACCGAGATTCGTTTTAAACCCAGCGTTGATATCTTTACTGTTACAGAATATCACTACGATATTTTAGCAAAACGCTTACGTGAGCTCTCTTTCTTAAACTCCGGTGTATGTATTACGCTAACAGATGAAAGGGATGGAAAATCCGATCGTTTTGAGTATGAAGGCGGTATAAAGGCCTTTGTTGAACATTTAAACCGTAATAAAACACCACTACATGAAAATGTTTTTTATTTTGAAACAGAAAAAGATGATGTTGTGGTTGAAGCCGCGCTTCAATGGAGTGATGCTTATCAAGAAAATATCTTTTGTTTTACCAATAATATCCCTCAACGAGATGGTGGAACACATTTAGCCGGCTTACGTGGTGCATTAACCCGCTCAATGAACAGTTTTATTGAGAAGCAAGGTGCTGCAAAAAAAGCAAAAGTGGCCACATCTGGTGATGATGCACGCGAGGGCTTGGTTGCTGTTTTATCTGTTAAAGTTCCGGATCCAAAATTTTCATCACAAACAAAAGATAAGCTGGTTTCTTCAGAAGTAAAAAGCGTTGTTGAATCGGTAATGGGTGAAAAATTCCAGGAATTTTTATTAGAAAACCCTGCTGATGGTAAAGCCATTGCTTCAAAAGTGGTTGATGCGGCTCGAGCAAGAGAAGCCGCACGAAAAGCGCGTGAAATGACACGCCGTAAAGGTGCCTTAGATATCGCTGGTTTACCGGGTAAATTAGCGGATTGCCAAGAAAAAGACCCCGCTTTATCTGAATTATTCCTGGTGGAAGGGGATTCTGCGGGCGGTTCCGCAAAGCAAGGCCGTAACCGACGCACTCAAGCAATTTTACCGCTGAAAGGTAAAATTCTTAATGTTGAAAAAGCCCGTTTTGATAAAATGTTGTCTTCAGTAGAGGTTGGCACGCTTATTACTGCTTTAGGTTGCGGCATTGGCAAAGATGAATTTAATCTCGAAAAATTACGTTATCACCGCATCATTATCATGACCGATGCCGATGTTGATGGTTCTCACATTCGAACCTTATTACTCACCTTCTTTTATCGTCAAATGCCAGAGCTGGTTGAAAATGGTTATATTTATATTGCTCAACCGCCTTTGTATAAAGTGAAAAAAGGTAAACAAGAGCGCTATGTAAAAGATGATGTTGAACTTGCAAGTTATTTATTACAGGTTGCAATGGATAATACAGAACTTTTTGTAGATGCAAGTGCGCCGGCCCTAAGTGGACAAGCGCTAGAAACCTTAGCGAATCAATATATCGTTGTAATGGAAAGTATTAAACGTTTATCACAACGTTACCCTGCTGCCGTTTTAGAAAAAATGATTACCATGCCGGCTGTTGAAAGCAACATGGATAAAGAAAAAGCGACCGAGTGGTTTGCAGACTTAGAAAAACGCCTTGCAACAGATGAAACGAACTTAACCTATAAGATATCGGTTGATAATCTTGAAGGTGAAGCAAGTCATTGGTGTGCAAAAATTAAAGTGCTTCGTCATGGTCTTACAACAGAAAAAGTTATTGACCGAGATTTCTTTGAGTCAGGTGAATACCTTGCAATTAGAACCTTAGCTGATGAACTTCAAGAGTTGTTAAGTGATAGTGCATATATTCAGCGTGGCGATCGTAAGCAAGAAGTTTCTTCGTTTAAACAAGTCATGGAATGGTTAATGGAAGAAGCAAAGCGTGGTCAACACATTCAACGCTATAAAGGCCTGGGTGAAATGAATCCTGAACAATTATGGGAAACAACTTTAGACTCTGAAAATAGACGTTTATTACAGGTTCAAATTGAAGATGCGATTGCTGCGGATGAAATATTTACCACCTTAATGGGCGATCAAGTTGAACCACGTCGAGACTTCATTGAAACCAATGCATTAAATACTGCGAATCTTGATGTCTAACGATTAGGTGTTTAAAAATGAGTTAAGTTTTTAATCTAGAAATAAAGTGCAAAATAATTTGCGCTTTTTTGTTAAAAATAATTAATAACTTCTCAGCTGGCCTACTAACCTTCCCTGAATTTTTACTCTTGAAGCATCATAAACCATGGGTTCGAGATCCTGGTTTTCAGGGCTCAATTCAATGCTTCCATCTTTTAAGCGTTTAAACCTTTTTAGGGTGGCTTCTTGATCGTCGATTAAGGCAACAATAACATCGCCAAATTCTGCAGTGTTACGCGGCTCGATAACAACAATGTCGCCATCAAGAATGCCGATATCAATCATGGAGTCGCCTTTAATTTGTAAAGCATAGCGATCTTTTCCAACAAACATTTCGCTTAAATTAATTTCACCATGATCTTCTACAGCTTCAATGGGTTGGCCAGCGGCAATTCGTCCCACTAGTGGGAGTGTTGTGGAGGTACTCAGTGCATCTTCAGCAAGACGAATTCCACGCCAGCCACGCTCGGGTGGTGCCAACATTCCTTTATTTCGCAAATTTTGTACATAACGATGAATTGTTCCCTTAGAATTAATATCAACCGCTTTACCAATTTCAACGAGTGTTGGGCTATGGCCGTGTTTAATAATAAAGGCGTGTATAAAGTTCAGTATGCGTTTTTCAAGTAAGGTTGGCATTTTGTTCTCTAATTGTTCGCAATGAAACAAGTTTAGAGGACAAAAAGAGAACTTTCAAGGAAAAGTTTAAAATGTTTTATAAAATGTTATTTGGATAAAGTTTAGGCAGAAAGTACAATGTCTGTCCTTTTTTAAATTTACAACCAAGGTCTTTAATTTCAATGTTTTATCAGCAACAGTTTGACGTAATTATTGTTGGTGGCGGTCATGCCGGTACCGAGGCAGCTTTAGCCGCGGCTCGCATGGGATCATCAACCTTATTGCTGACGCATAATATTGAAACCTTAGGCCAGATGAGTTGTAACCCCGCGATTGGTGGAATTGGCAAGGGTCACCTGGTTAAAGAAATTGATGCCTTAGGTGGCTTAATGGCAAAAGCCATCGATAAAGCAGGTATTCAATTTCGCATTTTAAATGCCAGTAAAGGTCCGGCAGTAAGGGCAACACGTGCGCAGGCTGATCGTGTTTTATATAAGAATGCGGTTAGGGAAGTTTTAGAAAACACCGAAAATTTAACCCTGTTTCAACAATCTGTGGATGACTTGATTGTTGAGAATGACACAGTGGTCGGTGTTGTGACTCAAATGGGTTTGAAGTTTAAAGCCAAGACTGTTGTTCTAACGGTGGGGACATTTTTAGGTGGTTTGATTCATATTGGCGAATCAAATTTTGAGGGTGGCCGTGCCGGTGATCCTCCATCAAATGCTTTATCACGTCGACTTCGCGCATTCCCTTTTAATGTGCAACGTCTTAAAACGGGCACGCCACCGAGACTTGATGGGAAGACAATTGATTTTAATCAGTTAGAAAAACAACCCGGTGACACCCCTACTCCTGTATTTTCTTTTTTAGGTAAGCTGGAAGATCATCCTGCACAAACAAGTTGTTACATTACTTATACCAATGAAAAGACACATGAAATAATTAAAGGCGGGCTTGATCGTTCACCGATGTATAGCGGTGTCATTGAAGGTGTTGGTCCACGTTATTGCCCTTCTATTGAAGATAAAATTGTTCGCTTTGCAGATAAAATTTCTCACCAAATTTTTGTTGAACCGGAAGGTTTAAACACGCATGAAATTTATCCTAATGGAATTTCAACCAGCTTACCGTTTGATGTGCAGCTTGATTTAGTGCGTTCTATCAAAGGTTTTGAAAACGCTTTTATTATGCGACCGGGTTATGCCATTGAATATGATTATTTTGACCCGCAAGAATTGCGTCCTTCATTAGAAACTAAATTTGTAGACGGTTTATTTTTTGCCGGCCAAATTAATGGCACAACAGGTTATGAAGAAGCTGCGGCACAAGGTTTAATCGCCGGCATGAATGCTTCGTTAAAAGTGCAAGGTAAAGAGTCATGGACTCCGCGTCGAGATGAGGCTTATATAGGGGTGTTAATTGATGATCTTATAACCATGGGAACATTAGAACCTTATCGTATGTTTACCTCGCGCGCAGAATATCGATTAATGTTACGTGAAGATAATGCTGATTTACGTTTAACCGAAAAAGGTCGAGAGTTAGGTTTGGTTGATGATGAACGGTGGCAGAAATTTGAAGAAAAACGGAATGCTATTGCAACAGAACAACAACGTTTGCGTCAGGAGTTTGTCCGGCCTGAAAAAGTCTCTATGGAAGAACAAGAACGTGTTTTTAAAAAACCACTTATACGAGAAGCAAGGCTGGAAGACTTATTACGTCGACCAGATGTAAGTTATGATTTATTAATGAGTTTATCAGTGGATAACCCAACGATCGATCCGGTTGTTGCGGAGCAAGTTGAAATTCAGGCAAAGTATTCGGGTTACATTGAGCGCCAACGTGACGAAATTGAAAAGCAGCAACGTAATGATGATAAATTGATTCCGGAGTCATTTGATTATTCGGTTATTTCTGGTTTATCCAATGAAGTGACAGAAAAACTGGAAAAAATAAAACCCAGAACGATCGGACATGCCTCGAGAATTCAGGGGGTCACTCCTGCAGCAATATCATTAATTTTGGTTTTTTTAAAAAAACAAAAGCGTTCAGGTAATCAGAAGTCAAAGATAAAAGAAGCCTAAATATAAATAATCATATTTATGTGAAGTAGTAAGGAAACTAATTTGATAATTAAAGTCTTACTAAAGGCAAAACAAAAATTAAAATAACAAGGAAAAATAAAATAAAATATTTATTAGTAATAATGAGTGTAGTGATGTTAGCACCGAGCGTATCGATGGCTGAAGATGGAATGATTTCTAAAAAAAGTCCACACAGTGTCAAAGTCACGCTTGATCGTTTAGAAAAAGTATTAAGAAAAAAAGGTATCACAATCGTTACACGTTGGAGCCATGATGCCGGCGCAAAAAAAGTTGGAATAGCCTTACGCCCAACAGAGTTATTAATTTTTGGTAACCCAAAGTTAGGTAGCCACTTTTTTACTAGTAAGCAAACAGCAGGTATTGATTTACCAATGAAGGCATTAGCGTGGAAAGATGAAAAAGGTCAAGTCTGGTTAACCTATAATGACCCTGCTTATGTTGCGAATCGCCACGGTATTAATGATCGTGACAAAATTAAAAACAAAATGACCGGCGCTTTGAATAAGTTAACAAACGTTGCGATCGGTAATAAGTAATAAGGTTAAGTTGTTAGTGAATCAAACAGGTTTAAAAAAAATATTATCGAAAGGTTTGCGTCAACTAAATTTGGCGCAACTCCTTGATGACAAACAGCAGGATGCGTTAATTAAATATGTTGAACTACTTGATAAATGGAATAAAGCGTATAACCTGACGGCGGTGCGAAAACCTGAGCAGATGGTTGTTCGCCACTTGCTCGATAGCTTATCAATTTCTCCCTTTATTCAGGGGGAAAAAATCCTCGATGTGGGTACTGGCGCGGGTTTACCCGGGATCCCTTTGGCAATACTTTTTCCTGAGCGCCATTTCACCTTGCTGGACAGCAATAGCAAGAAAACACGTTTTGTCGTCCAGGCCTCATCGGAGCTCGAGTTACCTAACGTAGATGTGGTACAGTCAAGAGTCGAAGAATTTAAGCCGGCCGAAGGCTTTGATACGGTTGTTACGCGAGCTTATTCCGCAATTGGTAATATGGTCGAGCAAACATCCCATTTATTATTAAATGACGGTGTTTTTCTCGCAATGAAGGGGGTCAACCCAACGACGGAAATAGAAGAGTTAACAACGACTTATGTTGTAAAAGAAAATCACGCAATAACGGTTCCGGGGCTGGAAGAAGAAAGGCACCTGTTAGAAATTAAAGTAAAAAAAGAATAATCGGCTATTTTTATAAACCAGGTAAAAATCACACATAATGAGGGAGCAGTTTGAATGAGCAAGACCATTGCCATTGCTAATCAAAAAGGCGGTGTGGGTAAAACAACAACCTGCATTAACCTTGCGGCTTCACTCGCGGCAACGCGTCGCCGAGTTTTGTTAATAGACCTAGATCCCCAAGGTAACGCTACTATGGGTAGCGGCATCGATAAAAATGATACCGAATTTACGACCTGTGATTTATTACTCGGCGAAGTGACTTTGTCAGATTTAGTGGTAAAAGGTGAAGACGTTGAATATGACGTTTTACCGGGCAATAGCGATTTAACCGCAGCTGAAGTGGCGTTAATGGATATCCCGGGTCGTGAACGTCAGTTACGTAGCGCCCTGGCAGAGGCACAAGATCATTATGACTATATTTTAATAGACTGCCCGCCTTCACTAAATATGCTGACGCTAAATGCGTTAGTTGCCGCAAACTCTGTCATGATTCCAATGCAGTGTGAATATTATGCCTTAGAGGGTTTATCCGCATTAATGGAAACCGTTGATAGCATTAAAAAAACGGTTAATCCTGAGCTAGAAATAGAAGGATTATTGCGTACCATGTATGATCCGCGAAATAATTTAGCAAGTGATGTTTCTGGCCAGCTATTACTGCATTTTCCTAAAAAGGTTTATCGCACCATTATTCCGCGAAATGTACGTTTAGCCGAAGCACCGAGTCACGGTATTCCCGTTATTCATTATGATAAAACATCACGAGGTGCGCTTGCCTATTTAGCATTGGCAGGTGAAATACTACGCAATGATGAAAATATGACTCTTGTTGGTGCTCACGCTTAATTTATCATTTGTATCTGATTGATTTTAAAGGTTAAAAAACAAAAATGGCAAAGAAGCGTGGTTTAGGTAAAGGTTTAGAGGCATTGTTGGGTTCGGGTGCGAACCAGATAAAAGAAGTCGCTACCGCGGCAGTTGCTGTAACAAGTGATAGTGATACCCCTCCCGGTTCTGATAACGGGTTTCAGCATTTGGCGATTGATGTTATTCAACGAGGTCGCTATCAGCCAAGAACAAACTTTAAGCCTGAAGCGTTGCAAGAATTAGCTGACTCGATAAAAGCGCAAGGCGTAGTTCAGCCGATCGTGGTTCGGCCATTGCAAGCGACCCCGGGTCAATACGAGCTTATTGCGGGTGAGCGTCGTTGGCGTGCTTCTCAATTAGCCGGTTTACACGATATTCCCGCTATTATTCGTGATATTTCAGATCAGGAAGCAATGGCGGTTGCTTTAATCGAGAATATTCAGCGCCAAGAGCTTAATCCAGTTGAAGAAGCAAAGGCTCTGGTGCGATTAGTTGAAGAATTTGGTTTAACTCATCAAGAAGCGGCAGATGCAGTGGGCCGTTCACGGGCGTCGGTTTCTAACCTTTTGCGCCTGTTAACATTAGAAATAGATGTTCGGCATATGCTTGAGGACGGCCAAATTGAAATGGGGCATGCAAGGGCTATTTTAGGTTTGGAGTCGGCAAAGCAACTACAGGCCGCAAAAGAAGTTGCTAAAAAAGGGCTGTCTGTTCGAGAAACCGAGCAGCTTGTTCGTCGTTTAAGTAAACCTGTAAGTGAAAAGAAGGCAAAAGCAGAGCTTGATCCCGATACTCGGCGCCTACAAGAGAGTATTTCCGAAAAGCTTGGGGCAAAAGTTGTTTTTCAGCATGGGAATAACGGCAAAGGTAAAATGTTGATTCATTACAATAGTATCGATGAGCTTGATGGTATTTTAGATCACATTAAATAGCCCCTTTTTTTCACAAAATGGGGTTCGGACTTTTTAAATTTATCGGGTTATTAAACTAAGTTATTGACCCCCCTTCTAGCCTCGACTATAATTCGCGCGCCTTAAACCTGTAGAGCTCTTTTTTGGAAAGCGTAGATTATGCAATCTGTCACAAACAACGCATTTTCCCACACTCTACGTAAGATTTTACTGGTTCAAATCAGTCTGGTGCTTATCACAGCGATAGCGCTTACTTTGGTTAAAGGGTATGAATTTTTTATGGCTACGCTGTATGGCGGGGCCGTCATTATGGTCAGCACAATTTATTTTGGCTGGCGGCTAAAGATCGCAACAGAAGCGGCCGACAAGACGCCCACTGTAAATTCAGTGGAGTTATTTAAAGGCATTTTTATTCGCTTCTTAATGGTGATTGGTTTATTGGCGTTGGGTTTAGGCTGGTTAAAGTTACAACCAGCGGGCGTTTTATCTGGCTTTATTGCTGCCCAACTCGCGTACTGGTTTAGCCGTAGTAGCTATGGTGTTACAAGGCGTAAGTAAGAAAACTTAATGTCTTGTTTACAAAACGAATTTTTCAAAAATTTTAGGTTATAGAATCACATGTCAAGTGAAGCAATTTCTTCTGCAGATTATATAAAGCATCATTTAACTAACTGGACTTATGGTAAGTTCCCGGAAACAGGCGAATGGGGTTTTGCTCATACCGCAGCCGAGGCGAAATCAATGGGTTTCATGGCGATCCACGTTGATACAATGATGTGGTCAATAATTACCGGCTTAATTTTTATTTATTTCTTCAAAAAAGCAGCGAATGTTGCGTCTGCGGGCGTTCCTTCAGGGCTACAAAATTTCGTAGAAATGATAGTTGAGTTTATCGATACCAGTGTTCGAGGTTCGTTTACTGCTAAAAATGACATGGTCGCACCTTTAGCGCTAACAGTTTTTGTTTGGATCTTCTTATTAAACTTAATGGATTTAGTGCCTGTTGATTGGATTCCTTCTCTTTCAGCATGGATTGGTTCTACTTTCTTTGGTATGGATCCACATCACGTATATATGAAAGTTGTTCCTTCAACTGATCCAAATGCCACTATCGGTATGGCGTTTTCAATTTTCTTCTTAGTGCTATTTTATAGCTTTAAGAATAAGGGTATTAGCGGTTTTACTGCAGAGCTTACTTTGATGCCTTTCCAATCAAAAAATAAAGTTGTTCAGGCTTTATTTATTCCAGTGAATTTCGTATTGGAATTTGTTTCATTAATCGCAAAGCCTATTTCATTGGCTTTACGTTTGTTCGGTAACATGTATGCCGGCGAAATGATTTTCATCCTCATTGCAATTATGTTCAAT
>Ga0316207_10000164_pt1 | contig 132214 bp, 102 predicted proteins | sample 6weekpyrite_MG_FD_204943 | JGI IMG/M metagenome (GOLD analysis project Ga0316207, IMG submission 204943) | Microbial mat bacterial communities from mineral coupon in-situ incubated in ocean water Damariscotta River, Maine, United States -... | ecosystem: Environmental > Aquatic > Marine >...
ATTATATTATTGGTTACTACAGCCAGGTCAGACCACATAAACATAATGATGGACTAGCGCCAAATGTAACAGAAGAAAATTATTGGACTGAATACTATTCCGTGGCCAAAAAAACTTGACCACTACAAGGCATATTGAATAATAAAAGTGGCCATTTTTATATTTTCTCCGGGCTTCCTGGGGCTGGAAAAACAACTCTAGCTAAAGCCCTTTCTAGTCGATTAAAAGCTGTTTACTTTAGGGTAGATACCGTCGAGCAAGGGTTAATAGATCTATGTAATTATCAAGTTGAGGGTGAGGGATATAGACTATCCTATAGGGTAGCGTCTGATAATTTGGAGCTAGGAAATATTGTGGTTTCAGATTCGTGTAACCCAATTTCTCTAACCAGGCGAGAATGGCAAGAAGTAGCCTCGTCTAAAGGTATTCCTTATACAAATATAGAGGTTGTATGTTCAGACATCGGGGAGCATAGAAATCGCGTAGAAAATCGAGTAACAGATGTCGATGGGCTAATTCTCCCAAGTTGGCAAGAAGTCGTTGATAGAGAATATGACGAATGGGAAACTGATAGGGTGGAAGTCGATACAGCATCAAGGAAACCGGAAGAATCTGTATTTGATTTACTATGCAAACTAAATATAGCCACATAACAATGTCCGCTTTTGGCAGAAAGCGCTAGAAGAATAAAATTAAATTCCGATACAATCTAATGAAATAGATTAGGACAGCCACAATAATTGATTGACAAAATAACTGTATGTATTTACAGTTTAATGAAATCAATAAAAATTAAGGCTTGTATCTTGTGACCCGCGCCAGACGTGAAATTGTAGATCTTTCTGCAACATCCTATCCGGCAACTGCTCCTGCGTTGCTCTACCTCTTATATCCATGTAGTCGTACCATTGTATAAACCGTTGTGTGCGCAGAGCTTTTTTGTGTGGAGAAGATCATTTTTCGGGTAAAAACTATGAACACCGAAAATCCTGGATGATTGAGCGATTGGATGAATTGGCTCCTATTTTTGCCATTGAAGTTTGCGCTTATGCCATCATGACAATCTTTTGCTCCTGCAAAGATTGCATACATTACATCCCTGTAAATATCCAATCATTACCATCTGGTTTTACGGGTAGATAAGAAAAAAGCAGAGAATTGGGCTGAAGATGAGGTCATCAATCGCTGGCAGCACCTTTTTAAATTACCTGTTTTGGTTGAAAAATATATTAACAGTCAAACGACCGCAGCTGAAGATCTCGTTGTGCGTCAAATCATAAATGAATGGCGTTCGCGTTTAATGGATTTGTCCTGGTATATGCGGCTGTTGAATGAACATCTTGCAAGAAAGGCGAATGCTGAAGATAATTGTACAGGTCGCTTTTGGGCCGCTCCTGCGCATCCATTCACTCTCGGCACTTGAACATCCTTATTCATCGCAAGACGTTTTAAAAGCCAAGCCTTGTTAGATGAAGCAGCAGTATTAACCTGCATGAGCTATGTTGATCTCAATCCCATTCGTGCTGGCATTTCAGAAACACTAGAAACTTCCGATTTTACCCGCATTCAGCAACGTATCCATCAATGGAAAATCAATCAAAACCGATCATCCCAAAAGGAAAATGCTGATCAAAAAGATAATTCACCATTAAAAAACTCCGTTCCACTGCTGCCTTTAGTAAAAGCGAAAGAAGATGGACATATTCACGCAATGGGATATTCGTTAATGGATTATATCGAACTTGTCGATTGGGCAGGCCGGAGTATTCATCCAACTAAACAAGGACATATTCCCGATCACGTTCCGCCGGTACTCAATCGACTGGGGATTGATCATGGATTATTTTTACAGTGTATGCAGGGCAAAACCCGCGATATGACGCGAACGAATGCAATAGGACGGCTAGAAAAGTTGCAAAAATACGCTGAGCAACTTGGTTTGAAATTTATTAGAGGTTTCAGACAAACACAGCTGCTTTACCTGTAATTTTTTGTACGCAATCTAATCAGTTCCTATCTGTAAACCGCAAATTTGCGCATTCACCCTCGCCCCTGTGTCAGGATAGTTGTTAACTAAAAAATTCGGTACTAAACTTTCTTATGTTGCGTCCCTTTTTCTGGAATGTGCAAAGGTTTTACGGAAATTGGTATATTGTAACTTAGTGGATGTCCCTTAATATCACATCAACGGTGTCTATACGCAGTTATAACATGTCAAAAAAGTCTGATGGGCCAGGGCGTTTTAAAGCGACATTAGTAGAACGAGACGCGTATTGGGCAGCATTAACACGCTATATTCATCGTAATCCTGTTGAAACAAAGAAATCCATCGTCAACAATTTAGCGTCATATCCCTGATCAAGTTATTTATAGGCGTTTCTACGATTGAAAGGCCTTGACATATTAGGTCTTGTTTACGCTAACTTCCACTGCACTACTCCGATGCAGTCATATCGCAAATAGGTGATTTGCAAACAAAGTTTTCCTTAAATCGAGTTTGAAATAGTTCAAAATGTTAAAGTTGGTTTACTTTCTGTCGTTACTAACTGTACAAAACCACGCATGAGCTACGCTAGCACAAGAAACTGTGTGAATAAGTTGCTGTACAAATATTAAACACCGAGAACATGAAGATAAACACAAGTATTGGAATCATGACGGTTGTACTCGTTGTCGCCAGCAACCTCGTCATAATCGAATTTTCAGCAGATTACATTGCATTAAGTATTCTCTTGCTTGTGCAAAACTGTCTTTTGATTGCAATCATTTATTTCTTTGTTAAAAACCAAACTACCAAGCAAATTTCCCGGCTTACAAAACAGATTCGACAGTCACACCAAAAAGAACACATCAACTTATCGACAAAATTTAATGTCTCCAAAGTGGGTGTATTAAAAGATCTAGAAACGAGTTTAGATATTTCAAATTCAAATATCGAAAATGCGATTAACGAATTCGAATTATCTGCAAGTCGTCTAATTCCCATGGCGAAAGAACTCGGCGACACATATAGCAGCGTCTCTCAGAAAGCACTAATGCAAACCCAGCACAGCAAGTTTGTTGTCTCAGCCATGGAAGAAGTAAGGAATAAGACCGTCGCTGTCGCCAATGACGTACGAGATATTGTATCGGTGGTTAGTGAGGGCAAAAACCGCGCAAATTTGGCAAACAACGCGATTGATCAGACTGTCACAAGTGTAGACGAACTAGCAAAACGCATGACCCAAGCTTCTAAAGAGTTGCAAGCCTTAATGGATAGTAGTCAGCAAATTGGAGCCATAATCGATGTCATTAATGAAATAGCAGAACAAACCAATTTATTAGCGCTAAATGCAGCGATTGAAGCGGCTCGTGCTGGTGAACAAGGCAGAGGATTTGCTGTTGTCGCTGATGAAGTAAGAAGTTTGGCATTAAAAACGAAAAATTCGACTTCAGAAATCACAGGTATGATACAAGATATTCAGCAGTGCACAGCCCAAGTTTCGGAAACGGTGGAGCAAGGACATAAGGCAATTGAGAGTGCCGTTAATCGTACAGACAACGCAAAAGTTCAACTGCAAAGTATTCATCATGCAATCGACCAAATCCATGAGGTTACCGACCAGATAACTCAATCAACCAAAGAACAAGAAAGTTCCACAGCAAAAGCGGAATCCTCAGTCAATGCGCTAGCCGAACTCAACAGTTGTGCATTAAGCGACACTCGAGTGCAATTGGTTACCTATGAAGACGTTCACAAACTTGGAAAAATGTTGCAAAAGAAAATCGCAACATTCATTCTCACTGAATCTAAATGGGATGAATCACGACGCGATAAAAAACGGCTTGAAGATGACCAAGCCCCTAAAAAAACTGAAAATAATAGCACTGAACTTTTTTAATACATTCAGTTTCTTTTCATTGGCCTTGGAGATTTTCAATAGCTGTCATTATAGCGTCATCCATGTAGATGGGGGCAAGTATAGAAATACGAGTTACTGAAAGTTAAAATCAAATCAGTATCAACGTGATACGCGAGTAACATCTCTCCGCATTAAATGGTGAAGAAAAAGAAAACATAATCCGGTAAAGAAATGCCAAGCGCAGAAAGAATAGAATATGAAAATGCTTATTACCATGTAATAAATCGCGGCCGGGGCAGGCGTGGTATCTCGCTGAACACCCAAGTAAATAATTCACCGTATATCTGTGAAAAATTCCACATACATTATTATGAGTTAAAAATAAAATATGCAGTCTCTACTACATAAGATAAGGAGACCGTCATGAAGCAGATGATTATAAAACTAACCTGTCTGTTATTTTCAGTATTTGTTTCTGTGGTGAATGCTAGTGAAATTCCCAAAGTTAATTTGACTGGTGTTAATTTATTAAACTCACAGACTGAAATTATTGTGAGCAAAAAAATCTTAGATCGAAATCCTAACGACCTGATCTGCAAAGGGAGTGAAATTGTAACAATGCCTGCATTAGGGGAGTGTCCTGACAAACCAGGTTACGTCGAAATAGGATTTCCTACATGCACGCAAAATTTTGAAGTGCCAAAGAAATTTATGGCAAAGGAAATCTTTCCTGGTTTCGTCAAGCTCGTTTGTTCGCTAGATTACGAAAACGCGATACCTGTAGATTATCCAGTGTGCGACTATTCAATGTGCTCATACATTGCAGAGCCAAAGCTGTGAATCTCTCGTTTAGTATGATGTAAAAGCGGAGTGGTCGAAACAACTCGGCCATTCCGATGTCGCTGCTGGAAAAGTAATCTCTCCTTAAAATAATAGCACGAACAAAGGGATTAGGAGCAAAAGGGAATCCATTGATCTCCTACATGTATCGCTAAGTTGTGTGTTTGTGATAGCGAGAGAAAATCATGAATTGTTATCTTTTGCATTTGTACCATCTCGTTGTATTAAGAACATTGCACCAATGATCAGTAATAAACCGGGCATGGTTGCCATTTCAAATGGTTCCAAGCCAAACATTAAACTCATGATGATAACGAATACAGGCGTCAAGAATCCGTAGGCTGCTACTTTTGTTGCGCCTATTTTTATTGTACAAAGATTGATAATAAAAAATGTAATGAGTGTAGAAAACAGTGCTAAATAAGCTACCCCGAGGTAAACGTTTTGTTCAATATTGTACCAATTAATCTGTGTGATGCCTTGTGATAATGACGCCACAAAAAGCCAAATGCTGCCTGAAATCAGTACCCAAAACGTTAAGACTTCCATTGGTTCTTTTTGATGGAGTCGCTTGACGAGCGGGTTATATAATCCCAGAAATAGGCAGCCCAGGAAAAATATAAAGTCTCCGTAGTTTACTTCTAATCCCAGAAATGCGTTTAAGTTTCCTCGAAATACAATCCAAAGTGCACCGAAGGTTCCGAGTATCAATCCAAAGGATCGAATTTTACCTGTTATTTCTCCATTGATTAATAAGGCAAAAAGTGCCGTAATCGCGGGCACAATTGTATAAAGCGCTCCTGTATTTAATGTGCTCGTGTATCTCAGGCTTTCAAACATGCACCAGAAAAATATTACGAGTGGAATGCTTAGAATATTATAATTAAGCAGTGAACGAATAGTGGGTGGTGCCATACCATGTTTGATTAATACAAATGGTGCAAACAATGCGCCAGCGAGAAAAAACCTGATGAACATTATAACTTCAGGTGGCAAGTCATGTGTTATGGCTGCACCCACTGGAAAAGAACTAGCGGCAAGTATGATTGCCAGTAGCATCAAAACATGTGCGTAGCCGTTAAAGTTTAGATGGATTACTTTTTTCAACAGACTATCCCCGTCAATTGTTTTTTCCTGTTACTTGAGCGCAATGATTGGTGGCTTAATGGTTTGCGTAGCTTCAGCAGCAGTGAGTAAAAGCAGCCTGGCGAAACAACATTGCCAAGTGCTTGCTTTAGATCAAATCTACCTGTACTTTAATACCTCAACTTAAGTTAAGGTCAAGTGTCAATTATGAATTGTGTAGAAAAAAGTATTCCAACGCAGCTTTCCGTTGGGGAGGTTTCTAAAAGAACAGGAATATCTGTCTCCGCGATTCATTTCTATGAACGAAAAAAGTTGATCAATAGCACACGAAACCAATCGAATCATCGTCGATATGATCGAATTGTTCTACGTATACTTGCAATTATTCGTTTTGCTCAAAATGTTGGTATTAGTTTGAATGAAATTGAAAGCGCACTGGATTCTTTACCAAACAAAAAACAAGTTACGATGAAGGATTGGGAGCGGTTGTCAAGGAATTGGCAAAAGCAACTGGATGCTCGAATCAATCAGCTTATACGCTTAAGAAATGAAATTACTGAGTGCATTGGTTGCGGTTGCTTATCATTGGAGAAGTGCAAAATGGTTAATCCTTGTGACAGCTTAGGCGGAAAAAATGGGGCTGCCAACCTTCTTGAAAAAGTAGATTAAGTTACATGAAGATGGTGCTAGCCCGTAGCTTCGGTGAGAATAAAAGTGGCGCAGTTAGTAAGTGGATTGTCTATTGGGCACCCCTTAATTTTTATAGAAATACGTGGTTCACTTCTATTTCGATTGCGGGATTTTGGGCCTTTGAATTAATTCAATTTCGTAACCATCTGGATCAACTATAAAGGCAATGATTTCATCACTTCCTGATAGTGGTGCAGGCTCAAATATAATCTTATTAACTTTAGAGAAAAGATTTACTTCATGAATCAAAAACTGCGTCTTATTGCGTTAGAGCATCAAGGATTAACCAAAGTACGTCCATTTGGTAAGGGGTATCAAGCTACTCAACGCGCATTGGAGCATCTAGGATACATTCAAATTGATACACTTTCTGTTGTAGAGCGTGCACATCATCACACGCTCTGGGCCCGTATTCCTGATTATCGGACTGATTACCTTAAACAGTTGGTGCAGGAACGCATTGCTTTTGAATATTGGTTTCATGCAGCCTCGTACTTGCCCATGAGAGACTATCGCTTTGTTTTGCCACAGATGTCGGCTATAAAGCGTGGAGAGGCATCCTTTTGTCCTAAGGTCGAGCCTAAATACATGAACCATGTTCTTGAACGAATTCGTATCGATGGGCCGCTAAAGGCGAGGGATTTCGAATCAGCAAAAAAAGGTAACGCGAAGTGGTGGAATTGGAAACCAGCAAAGCGTGCCTTGGAAAGACTTTTCCTGCAAGGCGATCTAATGATAACGGATCGCGTAGGCATGGAAAAAGTCTATGACTTAACAGAAAGAGTTTTACCTGACAACACCAATACCATGGAACCATCTTTGTCAGAATTTTCTGAATACTTAATTGATCTTTCGACTAGAGCAAATGGGTTTACAACACTTAAACTACTCACACATTTAAGGCCAGGTGATAAATTACGCAAATCTATTAAGGCAGTATTGCAGCAAAAAATCGAAAATGGGTCTCTTATGGAATACTCCGCAGAAGGTATTCCACTTACATATACTACTCAAGATGTTATCGAAACTCAGATAAAACGACCGGCTGAAAATGTTCGAATTTTATCTCCATTTGATAATGCAATTATTAATCGGGAAAGAGTTCAACAATTATTTGATTTCGATTACAAGCTTGAATGTTATGTTCCAAAAGAAAAGCGTAAGTTTGGTTATTTCTGTTTACCAATTCTCTATAAAGACCGATTCGTTGGCAGGGTGGATTGTAAGGTACACCGTAAGAGTAGTGATCTTGAACTGGTTTACTTGCATCTTGAATGTGAAAAAATCGATTTAGATCGTTTTATACCTCATTTTGCTACGATAATTAATCGCTTTGCTAAATTTAATGATTGTCGATCTATACGCATATCAAATGTCAGTCCAAAGAAGCTGACGAGTATGTTTAGAAAAATTTTTACCCCAAATTAAGGAGGAGTTTGGAAGATGAAAGACTAACAATGGCTACCGCTATAAAAATTACAGAAAATATTTAAAGTGTGGAATATATCATGTCAACGAATGTTGAAATAAATATTCGCCTGGGAGATCTTGATGATATTTTTCAGATTGCAGAAGTCTTCAGTGATTCAGTTCGCGAATTATGTAAAAAGGATTATGATTCTAATACTATTTTGCGCTGGATCGCGACAAAACCACCAGAATCCCGGTCAGAATACATTAAAAACAACTCGCTATGGGTTGCTGAATTAAACGGAAAAATAGTGGGTTACTTAATTTCTGTTCCTGGTGAAGTGATAGCGCTATTTGTTGCTTCTTCCTATACTGGTTTAGGCATTGGAAGAGCTTTAGGGGAATTGGGTATCGAGATTGCGAAGAACGGTAGCGTACATGATGTAAAACTGCAATCAACCATTTCAGCTGTCCAGTTTTACAAAAAACTCGGATTTAACGAGGTTGGTCGAGGATTTTATACTCATTGTGATTCCGATTTAAAGCTGCCAATAGTCAACATGGCTTTGTCGTAAATCTTACTTAACGGGCAGCTGCAAATAAATGGCTGACTGTCAGATCGGGTCTCTACTATATCTAATCGTTACTAACAAATGCTACAAACGGCCACCAGGGCCTGGGTTATTGCTTTTTCTTAACGCGGAACTGCTCGGCCAATTCCGTCATGCTACCGGCGAAATCGTTTAAGGCACCGCAAGCTTGCTCATTTTGAGTCGTACCATCAGCAGTATCTTCTGCCAGTTGGCGAATGGTTAACACGCTCTGGTCCACTTCGTTGGCCACGGCGCTTTGCGCTTCAACCGCAGTGGCAATCTGCGCCGTCATGTTTTTAATGGTATTGACGTTTTCCATGATAGCATCCAGACTATGGGCCGCTTTATCAGCCTTTTCCACAGTATTTTCCGCCTCTTTGCGACTTTCCTTCATAACCTCACCGGCGTGGCGTGATGCATTTTGCAAGCGCTCGATCATATTCTGGATCTCTGTTGTAGACTCCTGAGTGCGAGAGGCCAGGGTGCGTACCTCATCGGCCACTACGGCAAATCCACGCCCTTGATCTCCGGCCCTGGCTGCTTCGATGGCAGCGTTTAGGGCCAACAGATTGGTTTGATCCGCGATGCCTCGGATGACATCCACGACCGAGCTAATGCTATCGCTATCTTGCTCCAATTTATGGATAACCTCGGCGGTGGTTTCAATCTCTTTGGCAAGTGACTGGATGGAATCCGTGGTCTCATAAACCACACGCTTACCGGATTCGGTCTCATCACTGGCCACCTGTGTGGCATCAGCGGCCAACTGGGCATTCTGCGACACTTCCTGGATGCTGGCAGACATCTCATTCACTGCTGTGGCCGTCTGATCTGTTTCTGTTCTTTGACGATAGATATTTTCGCTATTCTTTGCCAGGGTATCTGACAAGACCTGCGCCTGCTCTGACAATTGTTTAGAAACGTCGGTAATACGACCTACCACACCACCAGTATCGGACTCCAGCATTTTCATGGCCAGCAATATCTGACCCACTTCATCGGTACGCCCGGTATAGATCCAGCGAGCCACCTTGTTGTCGAAAATACCCTTGGCCTTTTTCGCCACTTTGTCCAGGGGACGGATAAAAATAAAATTCATCACTCCCACCATGCCCAGGCCAACGAACAAACTAACCAGCTCTTGCTTCCATGTCATGCTGCCTGTTAATACAGGAATCGTCAGGCTGACCAGCAATACCAGCACCATGGCCAGGGATAATTTGATATTCAGGCTTACACTTGGGAGCTTCCAGTGCCAGGGTAAATTGCCTTCCATAAGCTGGGCATAGAGCTTTTCTGCGCGTGCTACATGTTCACGCGATGGCTTGGTGCGTACCGATTGATACTCTTCCGCAGCTCCATTGCGGATGATGGGTGTGACATAGGCATCAACCCAGTAGTGATCCCCGTTTTTACACCGGTTTTTTACAATACCCATCCACGGCTTATTACTTTTGACGTTTTTCCAGAGGTCTTCAAAGGCCGCCGGTGGCATCTCAGGGTGACGTACCACGTTATGGTTTTTATTGAGCAGCTCATCAACCTCGAAGCCGCTAATCTCGTTAAAGTCGTCATTGGTATAGGTAATAGTGCCTTTAAGGTCGGTCGTCGACAGAATGTTTGCTGCTTCTGCGTAATTCTTTTCGGTTCCCGTGATAGGGAGGTTTTTCTTCATTTTCTTGCCTTAAGTCGATATCCATGGGTTTATTGATGACTAGGTATTCACTGCCGAAACCGTCAAACCACAGAAGAATTCCCACCCAATAGCGCCACATATGGGTTCATCTTCATGGGCCCAATAAGCCAAAGTGTTTTACTCGGTTACTAACCTTGTAAAATGTATTACGGCATGAACAAGGAATTCTTAAACCTGAGCTAAAGCTGTATATATTAAATTGGACTTTATGTAATTTGGCAAGGAGTGTGCCATTGGTGAAAGTAGCAGTTGTGGCAGCGATAGTCCTGGAAAAAACAGAATTTTTACTAAACTCTACAATTGTTTGAATCTATAGAAAGCATGAGGAATTGAACGTTTGATGACAAGTTGCTTGTATTAATCTGACATTGTTACAAGTCCCAAAAATACCAAAGCATCAATCAAAGGCTCTCTAGCACACAAATCACTTCTCAAATATCTGCAAAAAAAACACCGATAAGCAAGACGGTATCAATCATTGAAAAAACAAGCATCGATCAGTAAATTTAATTGGAAATCGATACAGCCCGTAGGTCGGGGTGAGATAATGGGTTATCAAGATTTTTATTTGTTTTGATTTGCATTAACAGCAGTGTTTAATCTTTGCTTTGTTCAACGGCAATCGGGATATATCAGGATTCCCCGATCTTATTTTGAAAGCAGTAAACCAACAGGTCACCAAAAGGTAGAGTCAACATTCCCCAATTTGGTAACCTATTAGCCTATCCCATGATAGTTGTCTGGCAATAATTTGATGAACTCACCTTATTAAAAACCGTACTTACATTTACCCATCCGATTTTTTTCGCACACTGTAGATACTTACGGTCGTAAGTCCACCATTATCAATGCATTTAGCAAACTTTCATCGAGACTATTACTTTGCATCCATTGGTAAGCAAAGGAATCACCAGTGCTAAAAGTTTTAAAGGTGCCAGCGGTTGTATCCGTAAAATTCATTACACGTCCTGTGTCCCACCCATTAGTTGCGTCATAAACAGATAGGAACGTCTGGCTTCGTCCTAGTTGGGATGAATACTTGGAATAAGTTCCCGCATGATCTCCATTGTTATTGAAAACGAAATTATAAATATTTCCGTTGTTTTGGTTGAGTGGTAGCGAAGTCCATTCCCAGTTGTTTAGTGTTGTATTGAATATCCGTTCTTGTACCAATCCGGAGCAGCTTCGTTTAAAAATGTCGTTAACGATTTGCATGGTGGTGTTGCAAGCTTGTTTTTCCAGCGAGGTCCAAACGTATTGACCGGCAGTCGTATCAAATTGGTAAAACATGCTGTAGTAACCATTATTGGTACCTGATGGGAGATATTTATTCCAAACGATACCAAAATCAGAACTGTTTGCCATAATCGATGGATAAACCTGGTAAGCACCAGCATCACCAATTTTTACTGGTACCTCCCAAGTAGTAGTCGCTGGGTTATAGATGCTAGAAAATATATCTGTGATGGTGTTATCGGCAGTATCCTGTGCCCAAAACGCCATATAGGTATTGTCGTTGGCTGCTATCACTGGTGCACCTTCGTAATCTCGATTACCAACCTGTTGTGATGAATTCTCCAAAAGCTGTTCACCTCCCCAGGCGCCGTTAGCATATACATTTGCGTAGGCGTTGTTGGTTAAGTCATAACTTACCCAGGTGACACCAAATCCATTATTGCTACTGGTGATTTGATGAAAACTTACGGACTTTGGTGCGGACTGAAGTGGCTCAGCTGTTGACCATACACCCGAAGCTACATCATAAACGCTGGCATTTAGTTGATTTCTACCCCAGATGACAGCGATGCCATTTTGATTTTTACTTACCCGCCAGTTCGAGTATGATCCTCTGTAAAAAACCTGAGCATTTAGTTGTACTGTTGGTGACATTCCAGTGGTTTCACTAATTGTTGTTGCATAAAGATTGCGACTTGACGAGCTGGTAGCTATTGTATCGTGCAATACATAAAACTCTGCACCAATACTGACGACATCAAATGTATCAATTTCATTACTTATCAGTGTTTGTGGCTCCCAGCTTGAATTCCGGTAGAGTTGTCCGTAAAGCTGATATTTGCCCGCGTTGTACTGTTTTGAAATAACCAGTGTACTTCCATTTTGATTGGTAATCGATCTAACATCGACGACATAACCTTCATGGGTGTTCTGGATTAGATCTGTTTTATTTAACGTATTTGTGCCATTGATATTGCTGGTGTAAAGAACTGGTTCAGAATTTACATCTTCAAGCCAGGCAATCTGGTATTCACCATTGGGCAACTGTATCGCTTTCGTAGTAAACAGATTTAGTGATGACATGGTTCCGTCACCATCTATCTGCTGGGTTGCTGCCCAGCTGTTAGATGCGCCCGGGTTTCCATATGTTGCAATGTATTTAGCGTAAGTATAGTTGCCACTTTCGTAGGATTGCTGTTTCCAGCTCAACAGATATCCATTTCCGTTTGATAAAATTTCAACATCTACTGGCTGACGATTGGAGTCATGAATAGAATTTTGTGTGGCATTGGTCCAGTTATAGGTAGATGTAGCCTGATTAAGCTCGTAAACGTTCGAGTTCAGGGAATATATCGCTGATGATTCGCGTTGAATCCAGGTTGCCATGTATCCTGAATTATTGGTTCCAAGCGTAATTTCACCAACATCTGTATTTGAAACATCGATTTCTGTACTTGCCCCCCATGATTGAGTACTGTTGTTAAAAATACTCACTAGCATGTTCGTAGGGTCACCACTATTAGTTTTTTGTCTCCAACTCAACAGATAGTTACTACCATTTGAAATAATTCGGGGTGAATAAATATAAATTTTACCCGTTTCAAGGTTTTGCACTGTGTTCCAAACCCAATTGCCTGATGAAGCACTAAACTCGGCGTTTTTCACGTTTAGATTGTAATCATAAACATTCTGTATCACGGTGTAATCAGCCCAGACAATATTAAGGCTAAGCCCAGAAGATGCTACGTCGTAATTGGGAGTACGGGAAGTGGCCACTATTTCAGGTGTTAACCAATTAGTATTGGAAAACAGGTTTGCTTCGATGTCATAAACGGTTACCGGTGAGCCATCAATAGTGGTTGAACGTGCATTATAATGTGTTACGAGAAATCCATTGCTCAGTTTTTGCGTTTTAAAATAAATCTGGCTGCTTTTACCTGTAACGTGAATTTGAGGTTGAGTCCAGACTCCATTTTCATTGACCACTGAAATTAGCTCATAAACGTTTCCGGTATCAAAATACGATCTTTGTGACCAAGTGAACATAATGTCGCCATTATCATTTTCAATAAAATGAGGCTGAGTCGAATTATGTCCGCTTTGCGATGATACGTCTTGTAAATCACTCCATTCCCAAAGCCCGGTTGTGGCATTTAACTCATAAAAACTCGTTCTTAAAGTCGAGTAACTGTAGAATCCATAAAAGATATAGCCACTGGAGGTTTTTTTAATGTCAAAACCTCCATAGTAGTATCTACCTAATGAATGTTCATCACTCCAGCTGGTTCCATCAAACTCTCTAGCAAATACTTCGTAGCTTCTATCGTAAACAACCATAAAATTCTGGCCATCATTAATCAATTTCACTTCGTTGCTACCCAATGATAAAAACTCTTCAGCTGACCAGTTTCCACCGCTAGGCTTGTAACTGAAAACGGATTTATACCCTCGACCATTGTACATGCGCCAAATCGCGAGCATATCACCATTTGAATTCACGCTGATTGCAGGTGATTGGTAGGGAGTAGCCTTGGTATTTGGTGCGTCGAGTGTGTGAGTGTCTTTTGCGACGACATTCAGGACGGCGGAATTAGTGTTTGTATCAAACCCGTCATTTACGGTTAATCCAAATGTATAAGTGCCCAATTGATCTGCAACAAAAGTTGGTTGATGTGAATTGATATCATCTAATGTCGCGCTACTTCCTCCTGGTACGCTAATAACTGACCAGTTGTATGACATATTGCGGCCTTCCGGATCGACACTTTGTGCGGCACTTAATTGTACGGAAGTCCCTCGGGTTACGACAAAATCTGCACCGGGATTAGCGACAGGCAGTTGATTGGGCCCAATCGTTCGCACTTCGTTGAGTGTGTCAATGGTGACATCATTGACAGTCACTGAAATATTATCGGTGCCTTGATTCGCTGGTGTGAATGTTGTGAAATTATTATATGAAGATGTTTGCGAGTTATACGTAAAGTTCGTATTAAGCGCTGCAGTGTTGGCACCTTCGATATTAAATATCACCGTTGCACGGGTTGGATTGCCAAATTGATCATTAAGGCTTGCGCGTAAACGATAACTGTGCAAAACAGAATAAGGTCCTTCGGAGATTCCTACTTCCAACGTACTGAGAACGGCAGTTCCGCCCTCAATTCTTTTGTATTTTGAATCAGTGAATTCTCCGGTATTAATGTCTAGATTAATATATTCCGTTCCGGTTTTTTCTGGTTGGTAGTTAAGTGTATAACTCCCGTCAAGATTATCGGTGATTGGAGGTAGCACCAGGTCTCTATTTGCATAGGGCAAATCAATCGAGACAACATTATTCGCATCATAAACTTTATTATTGAACGCATCCCGGGTGATGATACTAATTGTAATTGTTTCATCTGTACTGATATTCGTTCCAGCTGGTTCAACAGAGAATAACGTATTCGTCATGACCAGTGTAGAAGCGGTGACTGTACGCGTAAACGAAAGAGAGGATACAGTTGTGTTATTTACGACAACGGTATAAACATCCGTTCCAGCGTTGGCAACCTGAATACTTGCTTCGTAGTGCTGATTGCTAGCGTTATAAGTGGCACTTATTGTTTGAGCATTTGCCCCTTCAACAGCAAAATTCAGTGATGATGCTGTGGTTGGATTGTTTGCACCGTCAAATACCTGCGCGGATAACAAGACCGTAGCACCCGCGACAAATGGCCCATCAGTCACACTCATTTGTGTGCTGCTCAGGACTAATGGTGGTACGGTTATCGTTTTACTGTACGGCCCACCACCAATATTGGCGTTGTTAATGGTGATTGAATAAGTGTCGGTGCCGGCATTAATCGGAGTGTAACTGAATTCATAAGTGCCGTTGTTGTTGTCTTGAACTGCAGGTAATGTGATTCCCGCATTTGATCCTGTGATAGTGACGTTAACGGTATCACCACCGACAGTACGTTGAATGCCGCGATGGTCGTTGGCAGTAATTGTGATTGTGATCAACTGACCAGTTTCCACTGTTGTGGATGGTGAAACAACGGCTCTCGACAAGGCTGCATCCGTTGATAGCGGATTAACGGTTCGAGTTAGTGACAAGCCATTAACAAGTGAGCCGTTGACTGTGATGGTGAATGTGTCTGTACCATCGGCAACCGTCTGAAAATTTGCTTCATAACGCTGTGCGCTCGCGTTATAACTGGCAGCAATTGTTCGGGCATTAGCGCCTGAAATATTAAACGCAAGCGATGAAACGGTAGTTGGATTGTCGGCTCCATCAAAAACTTGAGCCGATAACAAGACTGTATCGCCAATCCTAAATGGCCCATCAGTTACGCTCATTTGTGTTTTACTCAAGACAAGTGGTGTTACTTCAATGGCTTTGCTGTAAGGCCCACCTCCAATATTGGCGTTGTTAATGGTGATCGAGTAAGTGTCGGTGCCGGCATTAATCGGAGTGTAACTGAATTCATAAGTGCCGTTGTTATTGTCTTGAACTGCAGGTAATGTGATTCCCGCATTTGCTCCTGTGATAGTGACATTAATTGTGTCACCACCGATAGTACGCTGAATACCGCGATGGTCGTTGGCGATAATTGCGATTGTGACCGATTGACCTGTTTCCACCGTTGTAGCTGGTGATACAAGGGCTGTTGATAGATTGGCATCGGTTGTTATGGGGTTGGTCGTTCGGTTTAGTGATAATCCATTAACCTGTGTATTGTTCACGGTTACTCGCAAGGTATCACTACCCGAGCTGGATGTTTGATAACTTGCGCTATAAATATTTGTGCTTTCATTATAATTTGCCGTGATATTCTGCGCATTTGTACCTGTGATATTGAAGACAACAGAGTTAGCCTGAGTGGTATTATCGAACTGGTCAAACAGGCGCGCGGTTATATTAACTGTGTCATCAACTTCAAAAGGCCCGGTTGTGGCGACCAATTGGGTTTTTCCCATGTCCACATTTGCGCTGTCAATAACCTTGGATGATGCATTTAAATTCGTTCCATTAAGGGTGATGGTATAGTTATCTTGGCCAGCGACTGTTGGTATATAGCTTAATTGATAACTTCCATCCTGGTTATCCTGAACCGAAGCAAGTGTTTGTCCTTGATTGGCACCCTGAATTGAAACACTGACTGCATCTCCTCCTATCAGTCTTTGATTGCCGGAATTGTCGTTCGCAATCACAGTGAATGAAACGACTTGACCCGCAGTTACGTTGCCAGTAGGTGAAATACTGAGAGTGGATTGAGAAGGATCTGTAACAACGTCATTAACAGCCCAGGAGAATTGAACATTACCTACGGCATTAGATTCGCCGCTTTGGTCATCGGCAGTAACAATAACTGTATAAGCTATATTTTGACCGGAATCTGTACTGAGCGTGCCGCTAAAGGTGCCCGTACTGGTATTGAAGGAAATACCATTCGGGTAGCCACTTGCACTGTAGACCAAGTCGTTACCATCTGCATCGGTTGCGCTAACCGTGAAGCTGGTAATCATATATCCTTCATTGTGAACCGGCGTTGGCGGTAAACCAAAAATGGGTTTCGAATTGGTATTAATCTGTTGCGGAGTACCACTGCCTGTTTCACCAGGTGCGCTAGTACCAGTCGAGTTAGTTGCACTCACACGATAAAAGACGTTTACATCATTTGCTATATTGAAATGGCTGTAACTGGTTGTCGGTGCGTTAATTGATATCGAACTACTCGGTGTAAATTCTGCGTTGTCAGAGAACTCCAGAATATACTGGGTGGCGTTTTCGCTGGCATTCCAGGAAATCGTGTTAACCGAATCACCTGCTACTACTTGTAATCCGGTTGGTGTTTGAGGAGTAGAAACGAGTGTAGTGACCTGTCTAATAGCTGATGCACTACTTTCTGTGGTATCCGGATTAGTTGCCGTCAGTCGATAATAGTAAGTCGTCAATTCACTCAGGTCTGAATGCGTAAAAGCAGGGCTGATATTGTCAAATCGATTAACTGTAGAAAGCTCGGTTGCACTAAAGCTTTGTGTGCTCCAGTAAAGCGTATAGGAAACACCTTCACTGGCATTTTCTGGTGTCTGCCAGTTGAGTGAAATAGTGTTAACACTCGGTACCGCGCTGCTTATATCCGGCGGACTTGAAATTACCGGTGCCTGTATCACTTCCTCAATTGGCGTAGCCTGAATCACATTGCTTGGTAGACTTTCTCCACCTTCGCTACTTGCTGTTACCTGAAAGTAAACGCTTTGACCTGCGAGATTTGAATTCGCCTGGAATACCCAAGGTGAAGAAACGTTATCAATTCTTTCGCCATTCTCAAAGGGTAAATTTGAATCTGCTGACCAATAAACCGTGTAATTTAGTTCACTGAGCATGTCCCAGCTTAATTGTACTTCATTGATGGCAGCTGTGGCCTTCAATCCGGTTGGTGTATTGGGTGAGGGTATTTCGGGTTTAACTGGCGTTATTGATTGCGCTTCAGTGGGTTCGCTTGTACCTCCGGCATTAACGGCCATCAGCTTGAAGTAATAGGCAATTCCATTAGTGAGTTCATTTATAACAGAACCGGGTTGTACACCTTGTAATAGACGCCACTCATCTAAAGGCGCTGACAAATCATCATGCCAGAAAAGGTCATAACTTAACGCCTGTACTGCAGCGTCGGTATTTGTGGCGGAGCTTTTTATATTTTCGTTTGATGAAGCATTACTCGTTTCAGACCAGGATAAGACGGCCGATGAGTCGCCGGGTGATACCTGGAAATTTTCGGGTGTATTTGGCTCTTCAATTTGAGGTTGGGAAACATAAATATCTGAAAGTGGTCCTTCCCCGCCGTCATTTACAGCGGATAATCGATAGTAATATATTTCTCCGTTCTGTAATGACGTGTGATTAAATTCAGCTTCCTGGCTATTAACGATGATTTTAGCCCGCTTACCGATACTGATGTCGGGATCGGTTGACCAGTAAAGGTGATAATTACTAGCGTCGGGAGATTCTTCCCAACTCAAGCTCACTTGTTGGTCTCCTGGTTCAACCGACAATATGACGGGCATAGAACTTGGCTTTGGAATATTGGGTGTGGCAGTCACTTCCGGTGAAAGAACACTTTCACCACCAGGATTTGTTGCAGACACTTGGAAAAAATAGGTAGTACCGTTGCTATCGCCATCTGTGAAAATATAGGCTGGGTCCTCACTGATGTTAGTAATAACCTGAGTTTCACTGCGCCCATTTTCCAGAATTTTTGACCAATACAAGTTATACAAGGGCGGAGTTTCACTATCGATACCACTGAAGTGAATTGTTATCTGATTATCACCCGCTTCGGCAAAAACATGACGTGGCGCATTAGGAATAGATTCTTGTGGCACTGCCCAGACTTGAGTAGACGCTGGACTTTCTCCACCTTTGTTGATCGCCGTAACGACGAAGTAATAGCGTTGTCCATTACTCAGATTAGGAATGGTGGCTTGCCAAAAATCTCCCTCTGCTGATGGCGTTAACGTTAATCCCTCAATTGGAGATGTGTTTTCGGGTGAAACACCTGAATAGCTGCGATAATAAATTTGGTATCCGGTAACTGCTTCCTGCTCATCGTCCAGATTTTGTGGCGTCGCACTTTTCCATTGAAGTGTAATCTCGTGATTACCCGGACTTGCAGTCAATACTTCTACTGCATGAGCAGCAGGTTGTCTGGGAGAAGATTCAACTGGTTCACTGCCTTCACTGACTTTGTCGCCACTGACAACAAAAACACGAAATGTGTAAGCTTTATCATTTTCAAGGTCTTCGACCACAAATGGTGATTGCACATTGGTAAAATCAATTACTTGATCATCATCAGCCATCTCGATGTTGTAGCCAGTAGCGCGTTGAACAGGGTTCCAGCTAATTGTTACTTTGTTGTCACCACCTATCGCTGTAACACCGGTTGCTACACCTGGCGTAACAATTTCCGGTTTACCTTTAATTAAAGGTAGTTCTGACAGCTCACTTTCGCCATGATCATCAATCACACTCAGTCGATAATAGTAGTAGATATTATTTTGTAGCGATATGTGAGTGTAGGGTGGACGGATGTTTGAAATCTTTTGATCGAAATTATCAGCAGTCAAACTGATATTATTATCGGGGTTTTCAGTTCCTTGCTTCCAGTATAAATTGAAGTTCTGACCTTCTTTTACATCAATATCGCTCCAATCAATGGTTAGCTGGCGATCTTCAATATCCACACTGACCAGATAGTTTCCGTCCGTATCCTGTAGCGATGGCATAGCCGGTTGTTCGCCTGAAACCGATATTTCAGCTGTGTTAGGTGAGTTAAAGTGAACCTCGTTTGAAAGCTCGCTAAGGCCTGCGCTATTTATTGCTTGAATTTTTACATAATAATGTTTGCTAGCAGAAATATTTTCAGGCTGAAAAATGTAAGGACTTTGTATATTTGAAATCACTGAACCCGATGATGAGACGTTAGGTTCAGTACTCCAATACAAGTTAAAACTTTCGGCATTACTGACATCTTTCCACTCTAGTGTGAGTTTTCCATTATCTGCGTTTGCCAAAGTTATTTTTGGTGCCAGTGGCTTCAGCTTTTGAGGTGTTGCTGAAAATTCATTTGATGTGCTGGTTTTTCCAATTTCATTTGAAACTGATAAACGATAGTAATAAGGTTTTCCATTAATGAGGTTTGAATGAACAAACGGCGGGAAAACACCATCGATGCGATTGGCACTTTCAAAATTCTCTGTGTTTATTTTCTCGCTGTCGTCAGACCAGAATATTGTATAGGCGCTCGCTCCCGGTACCTGCTCAAAATCAATAGTGACTCGTTGATCGCCCGGTGTAAAAAAAAGTTTTTCTGGTTGAGGTGGTGCAGCTGCTTCAGGTTCACCAATGACTTCGTATGATGTAGAAGTTTCTCCATTGGCTGTGTTTGCGGCGACAATATAATAATATTGCAAGCCATTTATCAGTCCGCGATGTTTATAGTAAGGTGATTCTGTCTGAATTTCTGTCGCATCTTTTTTACTGACATTTGGATTATTGGACCAGTAGACAGAGTAAGATTTGGCGCTTGGAATTCCACTCCAACTTAATTCCACAATGCGGGAACCGGAATTGGCAATGAGCCCCTGTGGTGAAGTTATTGAAGTAAGTGTATTACCATCTTTACCAGCGCCGCATGCGTTGAGTAAAATAAGGATGGTTGAAATGAATAAAGTCCAGCAAAGGCGATTTAAGTTTGAGTGGTTCATTTTTAGTTATTTTTTTGTGATAAATTAGAAAAATACGGGTATTATTTTTTTTGTAACTCACTGCAACCAAAATAATCCTGCGTGAATAAAACGTGAATTATAATTCATTAAATGCTAGATTAGCACCTGTTAAATCGTTGTATCAACAAATAAAAATCGTCGTGTAAAAGCTACATAATAGTAGTTTTATCTCAATCACGATTATAAAAAAATTCCATTTAGATTAATTAAGTAATTGATAGTCTTACATGACGCGGGAAGATCATGTTTAAAAATAATAAACAAAAAAAACAACAACACATTTCAACTGGTCATTTTATTAATTTATTTTTCCTGCTTTTCATGGTTGGAAATTCATGTTTAATTCAGGCAGATGTTTTGGATGCAGCGATATCCACCGGGCAAGGGGAGACCAGAATCATTGATCTCACCAATAATGTGACAGGTGTATCTCAAGCAGTCATAACTGTTGCCAGTCAACCATCAAACGGAATAGCTGAAGCTGTTGATTGCCCCAGAACAGGGACAAGCCTATGTGTATCTTATACACCTACCAGCACATATACGGGTTTGGATTCGTTTACCATTTCGGTGGTTAATGACGACAATATAATTGAAACAGCAACGGTTTCTGTTAATGTTAATCAGGCCGTTATCGCTAGAAGTGGCTCAGTTCCGGATGAAGCTATTCGCGGCACGCTTGATGAGATATGTGGTAGTACGCAATCCACTGAAGTGGATAGTTTATGCCAGGGATTTAATGCGATAAATGCGACGAGCGGAGAAGTACCAGAAGATTTGCGTGAGCTCATCGATGCGTTAACACCGCAGGATGTTGCTGCTCAGGAAACTACAGCCAGTGCACTCGCATCACAACAATTGGAAAATATCGGAAAACACCTTGCCGCACTTCGTCGTGGTCAGAAAAACATAGCATTTAATGGACTAACATTTAGAACCAGAAACCGAAATATTTCTTTCGGTGATCTTTTTGGAAATTATTTAAGTAACAATAATGAAGGTGTGGCGCAAAAAGTATTTGGCACAAATTGGGGCTGGTTTGTCAATGGCAGTGTTGGCGGGGGCAAGCAAGATGAAACGGCGTTCGAGAATGGATTTGACTTTGACTCGGATGGAATCTCCCTGGGGGCAGATTTCCGTATTGGAAATAGCGGTATAATCGGTACAGCTTTGGGAATGGGTAATACCAATCTCGATTTCAATCATGATCAGGGCGGAATGGAAACGCGTGCTGTGAGTGCAATTTTGTTTGGCAGTTTTTATTTATCCAGCAAAGCTTATATCGATTTGATCGCCAGCTATAACCGCAACGAGTTTGATGCTACTCGACGTATTATTTTTGGTGAAACCGATGACTTTTCTTATAGTAACAACAAAAGCCGAGCCACTGCGTTAAATATTTCAGGCGGATTTGAAGTCGCACATATTAAAGGATTTACGGCTACCCTAAATGGCAGTGCAGAATACATGAATTCGAACATCGATGGTTATGTAGAATCAGGTGATTCACCATTTAATGTAACAGTTGCAGGAAGAACATCAGAAAGAGTTAGCTTCACTTTTGGCGGAACAATGACTTATGCCGTCAGTTTATCAAAAGCTGTTTTACTTCCTCAATTTGATATTGATCTGGTTCACCGGATAAATGGCGATAGCGAAGTTATTGAAGGTTACTTTAGTGATGACCCGAACAAAAGTCCGTTTACATTTAACTCTAATGAACCCGATGAAAATTATCTCAGAATAAAATTGGGGCTTTCGTCAGTTTTTACAGGCGGACATTCCGCATTTGTTCAATTTGGCACAACAGCAATGCAGGATGATTTTCAAAATTGGAATGCTTCCATCGGTTATCGCGCAGAGTTATGAGCGAGTTTCTATCCATTTAAACGGTTTAACCGGTGTAAATTGACTCAAAGTATTAATCTTAATTCTCCGCAGCTTGCTGCGGACACAAATCCGATGGGGTTTCCAAAGGGGAGAAGCGAAGCTCTCCCCTTTGGTCGTCAACGGAGTGCATACTCCGTTGACGATATAAAATTGATTTTACAAGTCGGGAATAAAGAATGCCCATGATGATAAACTGTTGGCAGCAAAGCTTTATCCTGGCTTGAATATCTCCACTGGCTAATAAAAGTCCTGATTCCTTCTACTTGTACCATAATTTTCAACGGTTATAATACCGGCAATATTAAATTTCCTACCGGTATATAAAATGAGCAACGCACTGCAAGAACAACTTTTGAAAGCTGGCTTAACCACTGAAAAGAAAGTTAAAAAAGAGAATCACGCCAAACGCAAGAAAGCCAAATTACAGAAAAAAAACAAGGTTAAGGAAGTTGATGAAAGCAAACTACTGGCTCAAAAAGCAGCAGAAGAAAAGCGCAAACGCGACCAGGAATTGAACAAACAAAAAGAAGATGCTGCCAAACAAAAAGCGATTATTGCTCAAATCAAACAGTTAATTGAAATGAACAACGTTTCTGCTAACGAGGGTGAAACCGCCTACAATTTTGAAGATAATAAAGTGATTAAACGTGTTTATGTCACTGACGCTCAGCATGACCAAATCTCACGCGGTAAGCTAGCCATTGCTAAATTTGATGAAAAATACAACGTAATCCCAATAGTAGTTGCAAACAAAATTAAAGACCGCGATGCAAGCTACATCATCGTGCTTAACGACTCCGCATCAACTGACGAGATTGATGATGAATATGCGGATTACAAGATTCCTGACGATTTGATGTGGTAACGATAGCGTTTCTTAGTGTCAACACACTGCATCAATAGCTAAGGAAAACAGTACCTGGATGTGCTCGCGTCGGATGAGTCCCTTCGACCAAGATACCGCGCTCTGCTTAGGTTTATTGCTTGGGCATACCAAATATTCGCGCGAGTATTTCGGAAGCAATACACAAATTGAATGCCATTAACAACCCGCCCAATAGCGTCATGATTCCGCCTTGAATATACCCCGTCAAGTTGTAACCCAGATAAAACCAGATAGCCAGTAAAGATATAAGTACGCTTGCCATCGCAAAGACGATTCTACGACGTCGACCGCTTTTAGGTAACTTCGCTGTTCCGGTGATATGCCGAATGCCAAAATTATAAACCCAATCGAATGGATGAGAAGGTGTCATAGTCGCTATTAGCATCAAAGCGGCTTGAATAAACAATAGTTGTGGCCAGGCCATGACTGTCCCTACCAATGTGATAGCCCAATTCAAACTTGGTGTAAATCGCCACCACTGCTTTAATTCCAACAGTGTTTCATTCGATTGATTGAGAAAACTTTGTGCTTCCAATCGATGTCGTAAAACATCAAGCTCATCACTTGGCGTTGTGTCGGATTTTAATTGTTGAGAAGTCTTATTCATACGCTTTCCTATTCGTTTTTTTGGTTAAACAGTTGAATCTTAATTCTCCGCAGCTTGCTGCGGACACAAACCCGATGGAATTTCCAAAGGGGAGAAGCGAAGCTCTACCCTTTGGTCGTCAACGGAGTACATACTCCGTTGACGATATAAAATTGAATAAAAAGTTTCAAAAAAAAACATTTAAAAATGTTTCGGTTAAAAACTGAATGTGTGTGCTGAAATATTCATATTGTGAATAGGAATAATAGAGCATGAACAATGAATTGATAATGCTGCATCTGTGAATAACATTTATAATGAATTCGAATAGTAATTTTTCTCTACCACGTTCATATACAATTGGTGGAGAAATAGTTATTGAATAAGTATGGAGATGAAAGAAGCGGCTTATAAAATAATATCGAGCAGAATGTACTGCACGATATTATTTTAAAGATAAGAAATTGATCAGTGTTATTGTTGAGTTGCTTTGATAACGAATCCCGCGCCACTACCACTCCAGGTGCCGCTAACTTTGATGAGTAATGATGTGTCGGTGGTTGTTGCAATGCAATTTTCCACAAAATCATCCGCCCAGTTTTCAGATAAACAAACTGTCGCGGAAGAGAAGCTAGACGTGTATACATATAAATCCACATCGCCGCTGGGTTGTTCCAGGCGTATCTCATATGAGGTGTTTTGTAAAAGATTGTTGATTTTATAGTAGCTGTATTCTGTATCTACTCCTCCATCATACCCTGTATTTAAGATAAGCGATGCATCCAATTCGACAGGAACATCTATGCTTCCTTCATGATTAAAAAGCGGTGGTGCAACGGTTAAGTTAAAATCAGCGCCCTTCAAGGTTTTGCTGCCGTTGACTCTAATATATAAAACATCATTTGTTGGCGCATAAGCGCAAATATCATCATTAATTATAAACTGCTGCGATTCACAGATTAGATTTGAATATTCGGGATTTGAATAGATGAATAGGTCTGCATCATCAGAAAGCTCTGTAATTGCAAAAACCAACTCTTTGTCAATTGGAAGATCAGTTATTTTATAGTAGCTGTTTGTCGTTGAATCAACCGAGCCAGCGTGTGTGAGTGAATCGAGCATAATGTCGTAAGGCAATAGTACAGGATCGTTTATGGTACCTTCTGATACGAGTTGCAAGGTGTTTTCTTGAATTGAAAGTGTATAGGTCAACCCAATTTTACTTTCATCACCATGCACTCTTATGTTTATGTTTGATGTCGTTGCATTAAATGAAAATTGTTTAGGAAAGTTGTTTCCTGAAATTGTGGTGCCGCTATCATCGATGACTTCCAGATAAATATTATCATTTAAGTCCGGAAGCCATATATCATAATCAGCACCAATAGTGAGGCCGGTTAATTGGTAATAACTGGTGTTTGTATCAACCTGCCCAGCGGTGTACTCAAGTGGTGCATCATTATAAGTTAAGGGTATTGGCGAAATTTCTGTCCCTTCGCTGTTTATTGCCTGGCCTTCGGTTACGAATAGCTCAAAACTTTTACCTACAGATGTTTCCCCTGTATTGTGAAGAATTTTGATGCGCAATGAGTTACTGGTATGATTTTGTATGTTACATAGGTAGTTTTTATCCGGATTAGTCGTCAAGTGACATTCTTCAGGATTAGTATCGTATCCACCCCAGAGCAACGATGCGCCAGTTTTATTTTTTAAACTAATGACATAGTTTTTCGTCGCATCAACTCCCTCAACCAGGTAGTAGCTGGTGTCAGTGCGTGTTGTTCCAAGGTAGGGTGTATCAAGTGAAATAACAATCGGTGTCTCTTCTGTTCCTTCATCTACTGCAGGCGTGATATTTAAAGTGTATTGCGCATTGTTTGCTGCAAGACTGCTATCAACTTGAATATATAAAGTACCATTGGTCGCAATCGCTTTACCTATGCAGTTTTCATGGCGTATAAAACTATTATGTGATTCACAAATTATATTACTAAACGCGTTATCATCATAAACGATGAGATCAACATTGTCGTTCAACTCTGTAAGATAGATGTGGTAGTCAGTATTGCTGTCGAGCTCAGTAACTTGATAGAAACTTGAAGAATTTTGTATATTGCCTGCATATGGAAATCTCGAGGGTGCTAAATAAGATAATACTTTGGGTTGACTTTTAGTGCCTTCAGTTGTGTCTTCTGCAGTAATTAAAATACTTGCCTGACTAGACTTTTCACCATCGCTTACCTCAAGAGTGACGAGATATTCGCCCGCAATATCAGGTGTAAATTGAGGAGTTGCCGATAGGTTATCGATAAGATTTGCAGAATTGCCTGTCGGTGATGTTGTTATTTGCCAGGAATAAGTGATTTCACTGCCATCAGGATCATAACTGCTGTTACCATTTAGATTAACGGTGTTATTAATAAGTACGAATTGGTTGAGTCCAGCATTTGCAACCGGCGCTGTATTTGGACTTAAAACATTAATAATAGTAACCGCAGCATTGGTGCTGTCTGTTTTTCCATCGTTAACCACGAGTGATAGCGTATAGGCGCCAGCCATGTCAGGCATAAAGCTTGGATTTGGTGCAGTGTTCGAATCAAGTGATGCAGCGCTGTTTTCTGGCCTGCTGGTTATTGTCCATAGATAACTCAGTGGCTCACCCTCCGCATCAGTGCTTTCACTACCGTCAAGCAATACTTGTTGATTGACGAGTGTTTCCTGATTGGGGCCAGCCTTAGCAACGGGCGGAATATTTACCGTACCTACCGATGAGCTTGCGGTAATTAATACCGTTGCTGTACCTGTATCGATACCATCACTGACAGTGAGTAGAAATTCATAATCGCCTTCAGCATCGGGTGTAAAAGTGAGAGTTTGAGAAGATGTTTCCTGTAAGTTAACCGTATTAGATGCAGGTGATTGTATCAGTGTCCAGGAATAGCTGAGTGGGTCACCATCCTGGTCATAACTTCCTGCTGCTGTAAGTGTAACCGTTGAAAGTGTGTCGACAGAATTATCTTCTCCCGCGTTTGCCACGGGTGGGGTATTATTCTCCAATGCAGTTATCTTAATTTCACTCAGCATGCTGATGCCAGTGTCATTGGTAACAATTAAGGTAAAAATATATTCGCCAGCAACATCTGGTGTAAACACGGGATTGACAATATTGATATCCGATATCGCATCGATGCCAATCGAACTGTTTTCAGGCAGCGATTTTATTTGCCACTTAAAGGTGGCGTCATTATTAAAAACACCAGTACCGCTTAGTGCGATTTCTGAGCCAATTAACCCAGACGAACCCGCCCCAGGCGACGCTTGTGATAAATCCTTATTTACCGTGATGGTAAAGAGCGTTTCGGATTTTTCGGCACCATCAATGACAACAAGAGATAATTGGTATGTACCTTCAATATCGGGCGTAAATGTTGGTACTACCGACGATGGATTATCAAACGCTGTGAGCGAACTACCTTCAGGTGTTCGGGTGATTCCCCATTCAAAAGTCGTCTTGTCGCCATTTACGATGGATTTTTCACTCACATCAAGCGTAATGGAGTTGCCAAGGATCAGGGTAATTTTTTCTTCTTCATCGGTATGGGTATGAGTCGGATCACTGGAGCTATCTTCATTACATGCAATCAGTAAACTGGACAAGATTAGATAAAAAAGCGCAGTGATAAACGTTTTTAGTTTTTGATCTTTCATGTGAACATTAAAAGAACTTTTGCTGAAAGATAGATGAATCACGTGCAAATACGCTAATATTTGTAGTATAGATTGCACGCTATTGATTATTTGTAGTGTCTTAGTGGGTTTAAGCGTCTGAAGTTTGACAAGATTTTGCGAATTTGATTTACTTAGCATCAATAGCGTTTATGCAACTCAATTTACATGACTATTTTGACGATATACTAAGGAAGCGGAAACGAAGAATACACGCAAAAATAATCATGCCGCCGACAGTTTATTTTCATGTGTATTCTATATTCCCGATTTGCTAATAATTTGCGCCCAATTCATGCCAATAATCGCCCATCGATCAAACTTGTAATCAGTTACGCCAAATCCTTCCATCACATTCAATTAAAATTCTGTGGCTATCAAGATGATGTTATTTTTTGGAATGATTGAGCTTCAGTTAAGAAAGAATTTTGAAAATATTGAAGCAAAGATGTCACGGAATTGCTGAGAGCGATTTTCTTGTGGTTTTATATGCTCATTATTTACACATGATGATTTTAAAAACTGTGTAAAAGATTAAATTCCTGAAAGCTTGAATAGTCGACTTGAGCATGATAAGCCATCAGTTTTGTATGGCCTTATGCAATTCAATTTCATCCTGTCAGACATTAACTCGGAACCAAGCTCGACTTGCCTTAGTTGCTTGAGTTTGCTTACAACAATGAGTGCGAATGAGATCATTGGGCGTTGTTGTGAGCTAAAGAATAAATTTAAGTAACATTATCACTGATAAGTAGTAGAGGCCTTGCCAAAAATGTGATTCAATAAAAAGTCATTAGCATGTTGTGCTCGCAATTGGGGCAATTCTATTAAACCTCATGTTCAAGGTACAAATATATACACGCCGTTGTTATCTAAATCTGTTTTACAAGCTTTTATTTACCCATCTATACAAAACAGTATTGTAAGATTAGTAATTAAGATAAGGCATGTGCATAGTTATTATACAATTCACATTATATTAGAGAGATTTTTCGCATGACATATACGCAAGCGGGTAAAAATATTGGTATCGAAACTTTATTAGGTACTGATGTATTGCTGTTGTTAGGTATATCTGCGAAAGAATCCATTTCTGAATCATTTTGTTACACGCTTGATCTCGCGTCTGATCGTATGGATATCACAGCAAAAGAAATACTGGGTAAGCGGATTGACTTTTGGTTAACCTTATCTGATGGCACCAAGCGATATTTTAATGGGCATGTTAGTCGTTTTTCGGGTGGCCCTTTAAAGTCTCAGGGGTTTCGAAGTTATCGAATGCAAGTTGTATCCTGGTCCTGGTTTATGGGGCAAAACCGAAACTTCAGAATTTTTCAGAATAAATCAGTCCTGGATATAATCGAAGAAATTTTCAACGATTATGCCAATGCAAATTTTCAAATTAATTGTCAGAAGACTTATCCGCCACTCGATTACTGTGTTCAGTATCAAGAGTCATCTGGTGAATTTGTCTCCCGGCTTATGCGAGAAAATGGGCTATTTTATTTTTTCATACATGAGCAGGGTAAGCATACACTCATACTTGCTGATAATACTATGGCCTATGCCGAGTGTGATGAGCCGAATGTTATTCAAACATTTAGCGGAGAAATCGCTGAGTGCATTGATAATTGGGTGAATGATTTTGAGTTTTTCAGTGGTAAATTTTCACAATCTGATTATGATTTTGAATCGCCTTCCTGTCATTTGTTGACTACCTCTCGAACAGTTCTCGATCAGCCACATGTTGAAGAGTATGAAAAATATGATTATCCGGGTGGCTTTAAAAATACCACAGATGCGCGTACTGCCACTGATATTCGAATGATGGAAGAAGAAGCGGGAAATTCTGCTGTTCAAGCTTCCAGTAACTATCGACGATTTTTTGTGGGTTGTAAGTTCAAGCTAGCAGAACATGCTTTTGAACATGAAAAAGATAACAGTTATGTAATTTCGACGTTGAGTTACTCGATTACTGAAAACAGTTATTTTAATAGTACGGGTGAATCGAATATTTATTCAAACTCATTCACTGCTCAAGCTGCAGACACATTATGTTTTTCCGAAAACGTACCAGCCAAACCAAAAGTTTATGGTCCACAAACAGCCGTAGTGGTTGGCCCTGTTAGTGAATCCGTTTATACCGATAAATATGGACGAGTGAAGGTTCAGTTTCATTGGGACAGAACCGGAGCTTCTGATGAAAGCAGCTCATGCTGGGTTCGCGTATCACAAAACTGGGCGGGTAAAAATTGGGGTAGCGTTGCGTTACCGCATGTGGGTAATGAAGTGATTGTGAGTTTTCTCAATGGTGATCCGGACAAACCAATTATTACCGGCCGCGTTTATAACGCTGAGCAAATGCCACCTCAGGACTTACCAGAGAATAAGCATAAAAATATTATTCAGGATGATTTTGGCAACGAAATTGTTTTGGATGCGACACCGGGGGAAGAACATATTCGTATTTATAGCCCCAGTCATGAGTCGCAGATAGTACTTGGGGAAAGTGTAAAAAGCCAATCAACTAGTGACGATACTCGATTTGCTGCCGGGAACAAAGCTGAAGCTTCAATTGGAAATAGTGCAACGTTTGTTGGAGGAACAAAGGTTTCTGCTTTTTTAGGTGCTCAGGGAGCAGTTAACGCCGGTCTCTCAGCTGGTTTTGATATGGGCTTTAAATATAATTTAGCAGTAACTGGTAGTTATTCACATACTTTTGGAACCGTAGATTCCTGGTCATGGGGGCCTCGCAATACGCATTCCATCGCAAATGTAAAAACCACGGCAGCGGGTGATCATATTGTTGCAGCAGGCAAAGAACTATGCTTAGCCGCAAATACCTCCAGCGCAACTGGTATGGGCATACCAATATTAACGGCAAATGACAAAATAATTGGCATGAGTGTATCTCACGCTGCGCCACCAATAACAACCGGATCCAAACTTTGGTACTCTGAGGTAGACGCAACTACCAATAAGATTGATAAAGGGTTGGAGATTGCGGCAATTTCTACTGTCGTGCTAGCAAGTATAGCCGGGTTTGTCGGCGCAACAATACTGCCTCAGAATTCTAGTAAAGAGAGAGACTGGCATATTGCTATGAACATAACAGCTCTAGTGCTAGCAGCGGTGGGAACTAGCCTAGCAAGTTCACGGTTGCTTTTTCAAAAAGCAGACTCGAAAGCAATTGCGCCTATTTCACATACCAAGCCGGACATGAAATTAAATTTAAACAAACTCAACGGTATTGAAATAGAGTCCTCAACAACTCGACACCCCATTAGTTTGTCTTGTGGCGAAGCCGCAGCAAAGCAATCTATAAAAATCGGTGGACCTCCTACAGCGCGGCTTAGCCTGAAAGATGCTCAAGCATCAGAAATAAAACTTGGGTCAAAAGGAATTAATTTAGAAGCTAAAACTGCGGGTGTTGAGATTAAATCTACTTCTGATCTCAAGTTAGAGTCTAAAGCTAAAATTGAATTTAGTGCTCCAGAGGTTGCCATAAACGCGCCCGGCGTTGGTTTTAAAGCAAACTATAATTTGATTGTATTGCCTTAGCGCTACAGATACACAAATCAAGATGAAAATCCTTAATAAAACTGTGTTCCCTTATGCAACAATCGCAGGCAGGTTGAATCATCCCGCCCATTCACTTACTCACATTATTAAAGCCACATTCGATTTAAAACCTGGTGGCACCGCAACACTAGCTGAGGAGCAATTCTTATTATCTGGCGACGAATATTATCCTGATGACGAAGAACAAAAGGGTAGTTTATTTTATGAGTCCGATTTCGCCTACATAAAACCCAAAGCTGATGTTTTATTGGTTGGCAAATGTCATACACCCGATGGAAAACCTTTAAAAGCTTGTAGCAGTAGCTTTTCTATTGGGAATTACACAAAAAAGTTAGCTGTGTATGGTAATCGTTATTGGAAAAAAGTGTTGTTAAACCCCAGTTCGACAGAGCCTCAACCGTTTTCCGAAATGGATTTGCGTTACGAACGAAGTTTTGGTGGACGAGACGATAGCAATAATCCCGTTGGTCGTGGTGCTTGCAAAGATGATGTCACGGTGGCGGATAATGTCTTGCCTGTGCCAAATGTTCAAGACCCCGATGATTTAATTACTTCACCAATGCAAAAAAAGGATCCTGCGGGTTTTGGGCCCTTGAGTCGCACTTGGGCATATCGCCAGAATAAAATGGGAACCTATGATAAAAGCTATATGAAAAATCGATGGCCCTGGTTTCCTGATAACATGGAATCCTCCCATTTTAATGCTGCACCGGAAGATCAGCAGATTGCTGATTATTTAAAAGGAAATGAAACGATTACCTTTGAAAATCTGCACCCAAAGCACAGTAAATATCAATGCCTATTACCAGGCTTGAAAGCCCGTTGTTTTATACGCACGGTTCATCCACAAACAAAAAAACGCAGTTTTGAAGAGATCGACTTAAAACTTGATACCTTGTGGGTAGACATGGAAGCCGAAAAACTTGTCCTTGTGTGGCGTGGATGGATGCCCGTATTGGATGATGAATTTAAAGAGTTACAGCATATCTTTGTGATGGCAGAATCGCTGGATGAAAAACCAGCCAGCATTGAAGAATGTTATGTACAATTTAAAAAAGCAAGAGAAGAAGAGGAGGCCGAATTTGGTGCTCCTGAAAATGAGCAGAAAGAAAAAGCAGTTAGCAGTAAAAAATTAAAGCTTGGTGGTGCAGCATTAGTCACCGGCGCAGTTACAGAAGGTACTGAAGCAGCCTCTGAAAATACCATAGAAGATGTTGATAAAGCTACAAGTGAAGAACAGGAAGAAGCTCAACGTAAAATTGAAATCCAACAACAAATGCAAGCACAAATGGATGCAATGTTCGAGAAAACGGGCGTGGATTTTTCCGCACTACCGCCAGAAGTTCAAGCTGAGTTAACCAGCCAAAACGAAAAGTTAATCGCTCAATTAGTCGAAGGCAACTCTGAAGAAGGCTTGGAGATGCAAATTGCTGAAAACCAAGCAACGCTTAAAACAGAGCTAGCCAAACTCAATTTAGATATTGATAACCTGCCCCCCATGAGCGAAAAAGCCAAACTGGAGCAAATGCGATTTCATAATGAACTGGGGATCGATAACGCAAGCCTTCAGCACTTGAGCCCGGAAACGGAAAATATGTGGGCGATTATGGCGGCAGTCTTTCCCAAAATCGGTATCGACCCGGAAAATCTTGCGCCGATAATGCAGCAGTCCAAACCTCAATTTGATCAACTAAAAGAGCAGATCGCTCCGGTTTTTTCTGCTAATACTGATGCGGCTAATAACGAGTCTTTAAATACACAAGATGAAGTTACAGAAGAAGATAGCGATATTAGAAAGATCAGAGAGCGGGCTGCAAAAAAAGAAAAATTTTGCAATGAAGTTTTTGATGGATTGGATTTGTCAGGCATTAATTTTAGTGAATGTGATCTCACAGGAGCAAGTTTTGTCGGAGCCACGTTGACTGAAGCTGTGTTCGTCAATGCAATACTCACAAAGACGATTTTCCGGAGTGCAAAACTGACTAAAACAATGTTTTCTCAAGTATCTGCCCAGCAAACTGATTTCACTCAAGCGGAGATGAGTCTTTGTGTTGCTGAAAATGGAGAATTTACAAAAGCGCTATTTATCAAAACAAAACTGGATCAAGGTCGTTTCCCTAACTCGAATTTCAGTCATGCAAACCTGGCAAGCTGTAATTTAAATGACGCAGATTTAGAAAATACAGTGCTTGATGAGGCCGATTTTTCCAGCGCTTCAATGACCAGAGCTAATTTAACTGGTGCGAGTGTGAATAATAGTGCGTTTCAAAAAATTATAGCTAATAAAAGTCGATGGAGTAAGGTTGTCGGGAAAGATTGCTCCTTTGCTAATGCAGATTTACGTGAAAGTACATTTCAATCTGCCGAACTATCCTATGCCGATTTTTCAAAAGCAAATTTATCGACTAGTAACTTTTCTGGCTCACAATTGCAAAATTGTTTTTTAATCGAAGTGACTGCACCCAATGTCAACTTGTCCCGATGTAACCTGTTTAAATTGCGTGCTTCACACGGCAGTGACTTTACCGGTGCTAAAATAATACAGGTAATTGCTGATGAATCAATGTGGGCGGATGCCATTCTGGTTAATGCCGACTTTTCCGAATCAACTTTGCAGCGGGTAAATTATATTAAAGCAAATTTATCGGGAGCTTGTTTCTATAACAGTGATCTGAAATTTACTAACCTGGAAGGCGCAAAGCTCAATGGTGCTGATGTACGTTATGTTAACTTAATGCAAGCTAACCTAGGGAAGGCAGATCTTACCCAAACTAATTTTTACGGTTCTAATCTTTATGAAGTTGAATTTTTAGATGCACTTTTATCAGAAACCGTTATTGAATCGGCAAATATCACTAATACAAAGCTCGAAAATTAGAAATCAACCATTATGAATATTGCTGATATAAACCTGGAAGACTATGTTAATTTCGATAAGTTACTTAACAAAGACGAGTTGCAGGAGAAGATAGATAAAAAAGAGTCTCTGAAAGGAGTCAATCTTATTGGTTTGGACCTCTCCGGAATTGATCTTAGCCATTGTGATCTCGAAAACGCCGTAATAACGAATACCAACCTGATTGGTGCAAAGCTGGAAGGTGCTAATTTAACGATTGCTAAATTGACTAATGTAGACCTGCACAATGCTGATTTTTCCAATAGTAATTGCAATTGCGCAAAGTTCGCGAATTGTCGTGGTGATAATAGCGATTTTCGTCGGGCAAATCTCTCTTCAGCAGAAATTTCTTCTGAATTGAGTTATATGAAAGAGCCTACGGAAATATTATCATCACCGCTGTTTGCCGAGCTGGCAGGTTTGAATCAGCAAGAGCTGGAAGAGGCAACAAAAGGTTTGACACTAGAAGACCTGGGAATTATGAATTCTGATTTTGCCATGGGTAACAGCGCATTTCGTCAGGTGGACTTCAAGCAATGTTTACTTGATCAGGCAAGTTTTAATGATACTGATTTGTCAGGTAGTAAGTTTTCCGAATCAAATTTAATTAATGTTACGTTCGCCAACTGTAACCTAAGTGACTCGCGTTTTACGGCGACTGAGTTAGATTATGTGAAGTTAGACATGTGTAACCTACAGGCTAGCCGATGGTTTGGTGCGTTAATAAGTAATAGTGAATTGATAGATTGCGAGATAACAAAATCCGATTTTAAAGGCAGCCAATTTCAGCATACTAAATTTACACAATGTAACCTATTAAGTGCAAGCAATTTCCCGATCAACTTTCCACATTGCCAGTTTTTCGAGTGTCAGATTCCGATAAGTGATTTTACAGGTGGCCATTTTCAGGCGTGTCGATTTGAAAATATGTCACTAGCGTCGTCTATTTTTTCTGATGCAAACCTAACTGATGCAAGTTTTATTAATGTAAAACTCAATCAAACCAGTTTTAGCGACACGATTTGTTATCAAGCACAATTTAACTGCTGTGAACTGACGCAGGTTGACTTCAAAAAAGCTGATCTTCGCAGTGCTCAGTTTATTGAGTGCTATGCAACAGCCTCAAACTTTACACAAGCTCAAGTGAGCGGTGTGATTTTTTCAAAATCCAATTTGATCAGGGCTAATTTTAATCGGGCTTTAGTCAAAGGCTCAATATTTATTGAATGTGATTTGAATGAATCAGACCTGAGTTATGCGGAATTGCAATGGACCAAGTTTCAACAATGTGATTTAAGCCAATCGAATATGACAGCATGCCAGTTTGCAGGTGACGATTCTACGGTGTTAAAAAACGGTGTTGTTACCTCAGATATTAAGACAGTTCGGTATTTGAATTTCGCCAAGTGTAATCTAAATGGTTTAGATTTCAGTCATATGGATCTTTCGGCGGCAGATTTTGCTGGCGCTGAATTGGAAAATGTAAATTTCGAAGGTAGTGATCTGACGCATACAGACTTTACCGGCGCTAATGCGGTAGGTGCCAAATTCAAACAGGCAAAACTTGATCATACGCTTTTGACCGCAGCTAAGTTGAATCACGCTGATTTTTCCAATACATCAATTGTCCGTTGTGAGTTTAATGAAACGATATTAGAAGGTTGCGATTTTAGTCACGCTAAAGTGAGTTTTACGGATTTTCAGGGTGTGGATTTTACCAAAACAAATGTTAGAAAAAGTGTGTTTAATTTTTGTGATCTTAATAGCTCAATTTGGAAAGAAATGAAACTTGATGGATGTGATTTTTCAGATTCTGATCTTCATGATGCGCAGTTCGAATCTTGTCAACTACCGCACTCAACATTAAATCGTGTGAACTTTACAAAAGCGAATTTACAAAACGCAAACCTTAACAATAGTGAAGGAATGGCGGTTAATTTTACGGAGGCGAATTTATCATCTGCGTCCCTTATTGGTGCTCAATTGTCGTTAAGCTGTTTTATGCAAGCCAATATGGAATATGCAAAAATATTTTCCACTAAAATAGAAAGGGCTATATTTGCAAAAGCTAACTGTCACTATGCGAATTTTGAAACCAGCAACTTGTCTTATTCTGATTTCTCTCACGCTAATTTGCAGCAAGCCAATTTTTCACGAACAAACTTGAGCTATTGTAACTTGCATCGCGTTAATGAAAAAGAAACACAATGGTCAGAGCGAATAACCAAACATACTAAATTCACGAATAAAAAACTGGCTGCCGCAGAAAATTGGAAACCAGCCATTGCAAAATAATAAGGAATCCAAATGAAACAATACGCAAATGTTTCTCCTATTACTCAGAATGAAAGCTACTTCGGCATCGCAAAAGTATTGGATACTGAATCAGATAATGGTCGTGTAAAATTACTTTGGGAAAAAGAGGGACAGCAACAAACCATAGAAGCACTTGTCGCCACATATCGAACTAAGCCTTTAGAAATGGGTGATCAAGTGTTAGTGAGTGGTGAATCGATCTACCAACTTTTTGTTGTCGGAATTATTGGTAAACCTCAAGCTGATGATCAGAAAAGTAACGAAATTGTTGTTGCAAACGGCGCGAGCGCAAAATTAGTAAAAAGTGGCGAGCGAGAAACATTGAATGTCTATTCATCGCAGGGTAAATTACTTTTTTGTTACGATGCTGAAAATAATACAACCCGGGTAAACATCCCAAAGGGTGATTTAGTGCTGGCATCGGAAGAAGGGAACGTTGAGTTATTTGCTGAGAAGGAAGTAAAGCTTAATGGTCAGTCTGTAAAATTAGAGAGCAAACGACTATCAATCCATGCACCTTATGCGCAGATGATATTTGGTCGACTTGAATCTGTATCGGATACCATTATCGAAGGTGCAAAAAATGTATTTCGTGATGTGAAAGAACTGACACAAATACGCACAGGAAGAATGAGAACCTTTGTCGACGAGACTTATCAATTCAGAAGCAAAAAAGCCAGCATTAAAGCCGATGAAGACTACAAAGTTGACGCTGACAAAATTCACTTAGGATAAAGGATATCATATGGCAGCTTCATTACCCGGTTCAACAAAAGGTGGTGGTATGTGTATGGCAACACCGGATGTCTGCAAAGTACCCGCCACACCTTACCCATCAATTCCAACACCTTTCCCAAATACGGGACAATTGATGCAGGCAATGGGTACCTCACTTAAAGTAAAGTTCTTCGCCGCTGAAGTGGTTACCATACAATCTAAGATTCCCATGTCTCAAGGTGACGAAGCAGGTGTTGAGGGTGGAGTTGTCTGTGGGCAAATAATAGGGCCAATTGCTTTTAAAAAGGGCAGTTCAAAAGTGATGGTAGAAGGTCAGCCTTGTTGTTATCAGACTTCTGTTACTGCGCATAATGGCATTAATGCAAACTCACCAGCAGGTTTGCAACAATCTCCAAGTCAATCCAAAGTGATTCTCGCGCCTTGATTTATTTCAATATTCATTATAATAATGCCTGAATTCCCCATTCTTTACAGTTTTCGCCGTTGTCCTTATGCCATTCGTGCAAGACTTGCCATAAAGGTAAGTAAAATTCAGGTTGAGCTGAGGGAAGTATTATTAGCCGATAAGCCGAAAGAGTTATTAGCTTGCTCACCTAAAGGAACTGTGCCTGTCTTGGTTTTACCTGATGGCGAGGTGATAGAGGAAAGCCTTGATATTATGTATTGGGCATTATCTCAACTCGATCCCTTTAACTGGTTGCAGCACAGTGAAAAGACGATGAACGAAGTAAGTCGGCTCATTGATTGTAACGACAACGATTTTAAACACCATCTCGACCGATATAAGTATGCTGATCGATTTCCCGAGCAATCGATGGAAACTTATCGTCTACAAGCAGAAGGTTTCTTGCAAGAATTGGAAGAAAAGCTCAGTCAAAATCAATTTTTGATTTCAAACGAAGTATCGCTGGCAGATATGGCAATACTCCCTTTTGTTCGACAATTTGCACACGTTGATAGAACTTGGTTCTATGATTCTCAATATCAAAAGCTGCAAGCTTGGTTAGACTATTTATTGGAAGCAGAGCTTTTTTCCAGTGTAATGAAAAAGTATCCTCGCTGGCGATGCTGTCCAAATATTTTAGAGCAGGGCGGCTATCCCTTGTTATAACTTGGTTTTGTTTCAATTATTTTCGGTTTCCATATCCTGTTTGCCTCGTTTATAAATAATATAGCCATTGAGGAAATGGTTGAGCACCAGATCTGAACAAACCTTGTAATTTTTGTGACCTTCTTTACGAAAAATACCAGATAGTTCTGATTTTCGAATTTCATAGCCCGATAACTCAAAAATCTCGATCATATCGAGCTCTTTCAGATCCAAAGCAATACGTAATTTTTTGAGAATTTCATTATTGGTCATGATTTTTTCTTACCACGTTCTTTCGTTGTTGCGATCTGTACGCAAATGTCTTGATCAAAAACAGTTTCACCATCTTGCGTTAACGCATTTGTAGCAGATTCCGCTTGATTGAATGAAATGAAGGCGTAACCTTTCACTGCGTTATTTTTCCGGTCTACGGGGAGCAATACTTCGTTGATTTCACCATATTGAGAAAAATGTGTTTGTAGCATTTCAGACGTGACAGATTTGTTGAGGTTACCAATATAAATCTTCGTATTTGCCATTATTGCCTCTCCGATTTTGCAGGGGAACTAATTTTCGCGCATTATGAATCAAAAATAGGTATTTGTACTAACGTTTTATTGATGATTTTCTGAATTACGTGCGAAAAATGAATCATTTTGCATGATTAGATGCGTCGAGCGATGGAGTTTGAGGTGAAATTAGCAATTTTGGCCTCGTTTAGCTAATTATCATTGCTAAGAATATAGAAGAATCTGATATCAATTGCTTGATAAAAGCAACTGTGATCTTCCCCCATTTTCACAGACACCTTGTTAATTGCAATTGAAAAGCATGTAAATAGTTCCGGCTAATTAAGGTTTTCTACGTACAGCTGTTAGTATAATGCATTGAATGGTTTTCAGATTTGCTTGGCGAATTAGTTTGCAAACCAAACGCTCCTTACTTTTTGCGGATAATGTCAAAAAATGAAAAATGAAACAAAAGGAATGTGGCTAGGGTTGTTGGGAGTTACAGCTTTCGGTTTGACTCTACCGGCAACAAAAATAGCAATACCCTATCTTGATCCAATCTTCATTGGGCTTGGCAGGGCTGTTTTTGCAACAATGTTTGCGGTGATATTTATCATTGTTTTCCGCGTGAAAATTCCAAGTAGGAAGCAATTTGTATTATTGTTTATCGTGGCACTTGGCGTCGTTATTGGTTTTCCCGTTTTTTCTTCATTAGCAATGTTATATGTTCCTGCATCACATGGTGGTGTTGTTGCCGGTGTATTGCCACTAATGACAGCGATGGTGGGAGTAGTTATTGGGAAAGAAAGACCTAGTATTGCTTTTTGGGCGGTAAGTTTATTGGGTAGTTTGCTGGTAGTTTTTTATGCTTTGCTCCAAGGCTCGGGATCTCTTCATATTGCTGATTTTGCACTGCTTGCCGTAGTAATATCTGCAGCAGTTGGCTATGCTATTGGCGCAAAACTATCTAAAGACCTTGGTGGCTGGCAAGTAATTTGTTGGGCGCTAGTTATTGCATTTCCGTTCATCATTCTTCCAACAATAAATTACGCGCCAGATTCTTTTACAGATTTACCACTATCCACCTACATGAGTTTTTTATATTTAGCGTTAATCAGCCAATTAATTGCCTTTTTTGCGTGGTACAAAGGGCTTGCTATGGGTGGTATAGCAAGAGTTAGTCAAATTCAACTCGTACAACCATTTGTTACAATATTTGCGTCTGTACTATTTCTGACTGAAGTGATAGATTTGGAAACGATTGCGTTCGCACTTTTGATTGTGAGTACTGTATGGGTTGGAAAAAAAATGCCAATAAATCATAAAGCATAATATCTGTATAACGGATTTTATTAATATCATGACTTGAAGTGTTTTGGTCTATTGAAAAATGAGTTTAATTAATATGAAAAATATTGAATTATGGGAAAGGCTGAAGAACTTTCAAGTTAGAGATAAAGATGATGATTATTCCTTTATCGAAAGAGTGTCAGTCGAAAACAATTGGAGTTTTGATTATGCCTCTTCAGTATATCAAGAATATTTAAAGTTTATTTATTTGCATTGCATTTCTTCCGTGCCTGTTACCCCCAGTGATGAAATTGATCAGGTTTGGCATTTGCACTTGGTTTACACACATTCCTATTGGCAAGATTTATGTAAAAATATACTGGGAACTGATATTCATCACATGCCCACACGTGGTGGCGAAAATGAAAATACAAAATTTCTGCAGCTATATAAGAGTACAATGCAACGGTATAAAGAAGAGTTTGGAAACGCCCCTCCTGATAATGTGTGGCCTGATCCCGAAAAACGGTTCGGAAATTATTTGGGATTCAAACGAATTAACACAAATAAAAATTTGATTATAAATCATTCCATCGTTAGAAAAGCAACAATTGTCTCATCGCTTTCTTTGTTATTAGCTGCGTGCTCGCTAGAAGAAATTGATACTAGTGTCGTCATATTTAGCGTAATAATCGTGGTGATATTTGTAATGATTAAAATTTTAGCTGGGAAAAGCAAGGGAGGAGGTGGCTGTAGTTCAACGGGAAGCGGGTGCAGTTCCGGTGGAAGTGGATGTAGTTCAGGCGGAAGTGGGTGCTGCTCATCTGGTGGCGGCGACTAAGAAATGCACCTCACCAAAATACAAACAGAAAACTTAGTGCTCAGGGCGCTTAGGATTGCTGACGTCCCAATGATAAAGAAGCTTGCCGGTAATCCGAGAGTATCTAAAACAACCCGAACGATTCCTTATCCCTATGAAGATGGTATGGCAGAATCATGGATAGAGTCCGTCAGAACAATGGCTGAAACCGGAAAGTCGTTAACTTATGCTATCGAATTAAAGAAAGAAGCACATTTAATTGGCTCAATCGGTCTTCACGAAATTATTGATTCTCAAGCTGAGCTAGGGTATTGGGTTGGTGAGCCGTATTGGAGTAAAGGATATTGCACCGAAGCGACAATTGCTTTAATAAAATTTGCTTTTGAGTCTTTGGCTTTAAAGAGCATTACAGCAGAATACTTAACATCAAATGTGGCTTCTGGAAAAGTAATGAAAAAATCTGGTATGTATCACGTCGCCACAACAAGAAAAGAATGCCGGCCAGGTGAAGTTGATAGTGTTGATTTATACCAAATCGATAACATTTGATCCTAACCATGCCAACTTATATTTATGTATTTTTATGAATATAAAGTTTTTCGTATTTTTTTCAACTAAACTGTGTTTTACTTCACAGCTATTGTTAACAGAATAGCTGTATTCTTATTTGAATATAATAACATTCATCTTGGGGCGTGGAAGACGGGGTTCTAATTAGTTAAGTCATATCTGCGTAGTCAGATATGTTTCTATTTTTCCTTCCTGAATTATTTCTACAAAGTAGATTTATGAGTTGCCAGTTCATCGGCTAATTTGTTGTGGGAAATCAGAAATGGGAAAAATAATTGTTATATTAGTATCGACCTCTCTTGCGTTCAATGCATTTTCGGTGTTTTTTTATCCTGTATTTTCGGTTATGTCGTTTCTTGTCAGTCTGACAACGATGTTTCTGAGCTATATAGTTTTATCAAATATTTCTCGGAACGGCGCTCGCATAAAATTACTTTTCCTTATATTTCCGGCAGCGTTAATGTTGAATGCTGTGCTATCGTATTTTGTTGGTTTCTTATATTTTCAGAATCAAACTATTCCGATCCCTAAAATGACGTCTAGTTTCCCGCTGGAAAGTTTTCTTTTAAACTCTTTTTCTTCAGGGAAGCTGATGGAAACCGCGATTTTAGTCGGAGTGGCCTACTTTCTTGTGATAAGAAGCCAATATTCCGGAAGTCTATTTACTCGAAACATGGCGGGTTGAGTAAGTGAAATTGGAGGATATTTAATGAATCGTTATTCTAACGAAACAATGCGTTTGGCATTGGCCAGTACGCTATTAAATGGATCAATGTTCCGGCGGGGAATTATTGCGCTTGCTCAAGAAAAGTATTGCGCTATACCGACAGAAGTGGGACTGGATTACGCTCAGCTTTTGGTGGCAAGTTTACATTTTGAAAAGCGTGAAAATCGTTTCCGAATTGTAATGTTAGTACTCGGTATTATAGCAGTGATTGGCCTGCTAGCTCAGAATGTATTAATTGGAGGAATGACTATTCTGGCTATGGTGATAGTGCAATTGGGCAAGAGTTACAAGGAGCGTTTTGTGTACCCGGCAATGTTCAATCGAAATACTTTTCATCAAGATAACGAACTGAAATTATTTAATTCGAATTATGATGGATCAAAATATCGAAAAGATTTGGGTGCCAAACAGAATGTTACTATCTATAAAGATTTTAATCCGTTTTCCATTGCCGGTGTAGATATGGGAGGTTGGTCTTTTTCAATTGATACAACTCGTCCGAGCAAGTCGCTAACTTCTGATAAACATGTCGATGAGTTTGGGCTTTATGATATTTATGGTTTTATGGAAAAATCCATAAAAAGTTTGGGAATGAATAATGTGAGCGTAACAGATCATTTTTTCATCAATGGAGTAGATATTCCCTTATTCAAGGAAATTCTACCGGCGCTATATATTACACCAAACCAACACTTCGGTGATAAACAGACGGCAGAATTTCAACTTAATGCGGACTCGTTGAGACATTACAAATGGATACAAGTTAAGGACTGGGGCAATGATCTTGTTTTATCGTTCTTCTTGCGTTTTGAATTAAAAGGCCACAATTTATTTGTAGAGGTGTCGAAGGCATTGCTGACTCCGATTAGTAATAGCTATCGGAAAATTGATAACTATTTGGCTCCATCTTTTGCAAATAACATTTTCTGGTTTTCTGGAACAATCTTAAAAACCCCGTTTTCTTTTCTAGCTTCGGTTGTTTATTCGTATCTCAATCTGACCCAGGGTATTTCAAACCTGTTCGGTTTTTCAGATCGAAATGCAAAAAAGCAGATCCGAAATGATCCGCTTTTCAACTATGGTTCAGGTGAAAGTTTGCGAGTAAAAATGAGTAGTGATAAATACTCCCACTACTTCCAGAAAATGGATAAGGAACTGTATTCAAAAACAATAGAAAAGACAATTCTGGAATCCATCATAGATTTTCTTGAACAACATAATATTGATATTTCAGAGTTGCGAGATACTCAATCAAATATTGTTAACTCAGGCATTATAGTCCAGGGCGGTGACGTAAACACGAATAACTTAGCAGTGGGTAAGGGTGCAAAAGCTAGCATGAGTAATGTGGTTAACAAAGTTAAGTCAAAGGTCGCAGCATAGCTTATCTAGGAGGAGAAAGTGATGAGCGAAACGAGCAGAAACAATGTAAAGTCCAATCAAGGGATTATAGCAAGCAATGTAAATGCCGAAGTGCTTGCGGTTGGAGAAAATGCATCAGCAACTAAAAATGTTGTAAACCAGGAAGAAGTAAATGACTTGCTACAATTGTTGGGAAATATTGAGAACCTGTTAAGGCAGACTACATTGGATGTTTCACAAATTGACATACTTCGAAGTGATTTGAGCTTAATGAAGGAACAAGTTCACTCTACAACAGCAGATCAGGCAGATACTCGTAGTACGTTAAGTCGATTTGTAGACAAGCTCAAAATAGTACAGAGTGCTATGGGGGATTCAGCAGAAATATTTGACTCTGTTAAATCAATCGCAAAAATTCTCCAAATACCATTAAAAGCGTTGTTTTTGTAATGACAAAAGTATTCTGTAGCTAAGTATTTGAGGGTAATCCGGGGGTGAAATTGTCCTCACCCCGGATTTCACTTCTAGGCTGCGAAAAAATTGTAGTTTTCCCAATATACTTTCACAGGCTCCTCATTACTTTAACGACTAAAGATCAAGCAGCAATTGTGTTTTCACGCCTGCTTATTATGTAGCTATTCAATTTGTCAAAATACGAAAAAAACTGCTTGTCAAAATCATCGACAACTGACTCTTTAACTGCTTTTAGCTGTATTAAATTTTCTATCCAGTTGATAAGGTCTGATTGTTCATTGCATTTTAGCTTCAACTCATCGTAAATTGATGGAGTAAGCATTAATCGAGTAAAAACTGGTGCAGCAGCGGCATCTAATAAGCCAAAAGAGTCATTGCTAAAGTAGTGCTTTCCTGTTTTCTTTCCCAAGACAAGTAGTTTCGATATAAATTTGTCTTTTTCAGTTTCATAATCCTTTTCATTGCTGGCGATTAGCATGGCATACTGGTCAAATATCAATTCATCAACATAGTTGATCCACGCACGTTCCTGAGCCCGCTCCCAGTGAGATTTTTCCTGTAGTCGTTGACCATCATTTTCATCAATGAATTCGTTGATTACAGCGGATTCGAACAACACATCATCATTGAATAGAAGTGCAGGAACTTTAGCTGTTGGTACTAATTCCGTAAACCACTCAGGTGGTGAAGATAAGTCTATATGAATTAGGTCAAATGGTGTGTTTTTGGTCTTGAAAGTAATTACCGAACGTTGCACGAAAGGGCAAATTACAAAACTAACCAGCGTTGGTAAACCTTTGTTTATTTGTATATCAGTGCTTAAAAGATTTTTACCTGTTTCTGTCATCATTTATTCCTCATAGTTAATTGAGTAGCACAGATTATTGAAAATCTTTTTCATGTTCTGGCTTATATTTAATTCGGGCAATCGAATGCTGTTTAACTTCTCGTGTATACTGGGTTGAATAACTTTGCGTTAATCCAAATACACTCAAATCCAATGCAAAATTAGTTACATAAATATAGTCATCAATTTTCACTAAATCTGCTGGCATTAAAAGGCCATCAACAACACCGTCTTTATTTATTCCATCGAAGTCGCCCAATACAGTAATCGCTTTACCGGTTGCATCCAATACAATGATATGGTTGGATTGATTCGCTGCAACCAAAATATTATTGTTTTCATCGACGATGAGGCCATCAGGACCATTAACACCATTCACTAAAATTTCTGCTGTTTCTGCATTGCCTTCACTATCAATATTAATTTGCACAATGCTATCTTCACCAGTATTAGCGACATACATTTTCGAAAAGTCGTTATTAAAATCAATTCCATTAGCAGCAAAAGGTGGGAAACCAGATGTCGTTAAAAACGGATGATTGATCCAGGATTGTGCAACGCCGCCTGAAGAAGGAATTCGCCAAATTGTGCCTTGAAAGGAATCAGAAATGTACACATTACCTATGGCATCAAATGTCATTACATTTGGCCCTGCGTTTTCTCCACCAGGAATCTCACTAAATGTTGTTGCGCTACCGGTTGCGGGATCAACTTCCAAGACTTTCTTGCCGCCAAAATCTATGATTAACAAAGCGCCAGTTGATGGATGAAAGGCTAAATCAGTTAAAGTACCGCTTGATGGGGTAACAACGATGCTTTTAAGACGTTCACCGGTCGTGGAAAAACTGTGTATTTCGCCACCAAAAAAAGTCGAAGCGAATATATTTCCCTCAGCATCTGCCGTTAATGCTTCGGTGTTTCCACTACTCGAAGGTAGCAAAGCGAAAGTTTTTGCCTCTTTTCTATCCCAGGCATTAGCAGTGCTTATAAACAGTGCCAAAGATAATATGATCGAAAAACTTGAAATCGCTCTAACACGCCCTGGTAATTTATTTATTCTCATTTTACTGTTCCTTTCTGTTTTATTTATTCGGGTTAGATCAAATTAATTACGAAGGTAATTATTTTCATGGCATAAATAATAGGTTTGAACTGGGTGTGTGTAAATTGTCGACATTTGCAAACCGGCCGTGCAATAATGCACGAATGGATGATTGGGATGACTTAAGATATTTTTTGGCCGTTGCACGCAATGGCAGTGTCACTGGTGCGGCGAGCAAACTTGGAGTAAATCACTCTACAGTTTCACGTCGTATACAGGCCTTAGAAAAAAAACATAATGTTCGGCTTTTTGAGCGCATACCGACAGGGTATGAAATGACTCAGTCAGCGGAAAACATCTATCAGATTGCGTTGGAAATTGAACAAAGATCTCACGAGATCGAACGTCAACTGTTCGGGCGGGATAATCGTTTACAAGGTAAAGTTGTTGTAACCGCGCCCAATTTTATTATTGATGTATTGGTAATGCCGCATTTATCTGCCTTCTTGACGGAATACCCTGGAATAGATCTTAGTTTTCTTACGACAGCTGATGTAAAAAATATGGCAGCGCGGGAAGCAGATATTGCTATTCGGCTAACACCTCAGCCATCCGAGAGCCTAGTTGGGCGCCAGATTGCCAGGCTTACTCAGGGTATATACACATCTAAAGCTTATTGGGAAAAACAAAAATCGCAGCATAACGTGATTCTATGGAATGACGAAATCTCAACGCCTTCATGGGTGCAAACATATTTTCCTGATGCCAATGTTGTTATGCGTGCAGATACAGTATCGACAATGATTTCTGCACTGAAAAGAGACATTGGTATTGCACACATGCCATGCATAATGGGGGAAGTTCAAAATGAACTTTATCGTTTAAAACTCGAACTGCCGCCACCAAGCTGGGGTGTATGGGTGTTAAGTCATGTTGATTTGCGATCGACCGCTCGCATTCGGGTGACTCGAGAATTTCTAATTGATGTATTAACAAATCAAAAGAATAACTTTGAAGGTAAGGATTCGAGATTTATTTCTGAGACGTAGAATCCAAGCATTTGCCACACACATCGCTTTTATTAATTTGACAGCAATATGTTACTTAATGTTGATGCATGCCAAGTGCGAAAATTATGCGCTTCGTGTTTTTGATATTTAGTTGCAGGTGAGCGATCAAATTATAACGCTCGATTCAATCCACCCATAACAAATCTATATCTAACTTTCGAACAGTGAATGGCTGTTTAATTAGGCAAATCTCAATTGCTTAAATATACATCACTCAATCTACAAATCAAATCATGCACAAAAAGCGGTTTTAAATGCCTAAATTTTAGATTGTGCAAAATTATTTAGTCGTCTATTATAGACTGTAAATATATACAGCTTACGGCTTCTTGAATGAATCTATATATCGCTGAAAAACCGAGCCTGGCTCGTGCTATTGCTGATGTGATGCCAAAACCACATAAAAAAGAAGATGGTTTCATTCGCCTGGCTAATGGAGATTGCATCAGCTGGTGCATTGGGCATTTACTGGAACAAGTGGAGCCAGATGTTTATGATCCGAAATATAAACAGTGGCGTCTGGAGCATTTACCGATTCTGCCACAACAATGGAAATTACAGCCTAAAGCAAAAACGAAAAAACAACTCGGGATTTTAAAAAAACTCATCAGCCAGGCTGATCAGATTATCCACGCCGGTGATCCGGACAGGGAAGGGCAATTACTGGTGGATCAGGTCATTGCTTATCACAACACACCTGCCAACAAACGTAATACCTTGAAGCGTTGTCTGATCAGCGATATGAATCCTGCTGCAGTACGCCGTGCACTTGATCAGTTACGGGATAATAAAGATTTTACTGCTTTGTCGACATCTGCCCTGGCTCGCACGCGTGCCGATTGGTTATATGGTATCAATATGACGCGTGCTTATACCGTGCAGGGGCGCAAAGTTGGTTATGATGGAGTGCTGTCTGTTGGTCGGGTACAGACACCAATATTAGGACTGGTTGTTCGCCGTGATCAGGAAATAGAAGAGTTTGTTTCAAAACCGTTTTATGAAGTTCAGGCACATCTGCTCACCTTAAAAAACGAATCCTTTACCGCCAAATGGCGACCCAGCGAAGCCTGTCAGCCACATATGGATGAAGATGGGCGAGTGCTGGTTAAAAAGCTGGCAGAAAATGTTGTCAAACGCATTACTGATAAACTCGCTACGATAAAAAGTGTTGAAGAAAAACTAAGAAAACAATCACCACCACTACCCTATAACTTATCTGCCTTGCAAATTGATGCCGCAAAACGTTACGGATTATCGGCAAATCAGGTATTAAATGTTTGCCAGACATTATATGAACGACATAAATTAATCACTTATCCTCGTTCAAGTAGTCGCCATTTACCTTTGGCACATTTTCAACGTGCAGATAAAGTAATCACTGCAATTGCTAATACTTGTGAGAATTTGAAATCCGTAACAGAACAGGCAAACAGCCAGTTAAAGAGTCAGGCATGGAATGATAAAAAAGTTGAAGCACATCACGCGATTATTCCAACAGAAAAACAGGCTGATTTTTCCACCTTAAGTATTGACGAAAAACACATTTATGAACTACTTGCTCGTCAATATTTATATCAGTTTTATCCCAATCACGAATATTTCGATACACGTGTGGAAGTGTTAATTGAAGGCGGTTTATTCATTGCCAATGCAAAACGAACAAAAATATTGGGCTGGAAATCCCTGATAAAATCAGACAGAAAAACGTCAACGCTAACGGGAAAAAATAGCGGCAAGACTGAACAGGACAATATTCATGCGACAGATAGCGCTTTACCCAAACTAAAAAAAGGTGAGAAATTACACTGCCAACGTGGCGAACTGGTCGAAAAACAAACTCAAGCTCCTTTACATTTTACGGATGCGACTTTATTGGCCGCCATGACGGGAATTTCACGGTTTGTTAAAGATCCAAACATACGTAAAATTTTAAGAGAAACCGATGGCCTGGGCACCGAAGCTACACGCGCAAGTATTATTGAATTGTTGTTCAAACGTGGTTATTTAATACGAGAAAAAAAATCGATTCGCGCAACTGCCGCCGGCAAAGGGTTGATCCAGAGCCTGCCAGAGATAGCCACAAAACCGGATATGACGGCTGAATGGGAATCAACTCTGAATTCTATTTCAACACGCCAGGAAAGTTACGAAGCCTTTATGGGGCGGCTAACAAATTCTCTTGACAGCTTAATTTATAATGTTAAATCTACACTACCTTCAGCATTAAAAGGGGTGAAGCCAACGCGAGCACCCTTTAAAAAACGCTGGAAGAAAACGGCATAACAAGCTTTAGCACGACTTGTTATGATCAATTTTTGTAAGTGAATCTCCAGAAATTGATTTAGAGTAATGGATGCAAGGCACAAGATGTTTCCGTAAAGTTTAACGTGTTGGAGTTTGTGTTAAATCCATGTTGATTTTCACGCCACATTCAAGATTTTCACACCAGTCAACGAATCTGTGTTCGCACTGAAATGTCCATACGAATACCTTCGCAGCTTTGCCTATCCACATTTATTCTGAACCGTTGTCGTCCGCTACCAGTATTAATGTGTCCAACCCGCGAAGTTGCATCGCCTTCACCACAAACATTCGGCCCTGCAGGCAACCGGTGACTGCGCCCATTATTGATCACTTCATAATGCGCTCTACCTGTACAACAATCACCGTCATAAACCCATTTTGCGGTGAAAGTGGATCGCGAACGACATCCACTCGGCACTGTGAATTCAAAATTCTCAAAGTTTCTTAGTAAATAATTTCGAGTGTTTTCACCAGAACAATTACCTCCACCTTCTTCCCTTTGTATCGTATTCGTGGACGACTGACTATTTTGTTGTAGTGTATGCGTTAGCTCATGTGCCATTAAATGTTGCCCACGAGTGGAATCAGGCGAATATTCACCAGCACCAAACACAATGTGGCTGCCTAACGTAAAGGCTCTGGCATTGATTGATCCAGCCAATTGTTGCGCTTGCTTGCCGCTATGAATTTTAATGGAAGAAAAATCCGCACCAAATCGGGGTTCAAAAAACTGTCGTTCAGCAACGGACAAAGCTTGCCCTCCAACACCAAGTGATTGCAGGCTTGAATTGAAATTTGGTGGTACTGCTGGAACGCTTTTTTGTGCTTGCTCAGGTGACTCTATATATTCATTTGCACCGCTTATACTGGAAGGTTGTATTTTTGATTCAGCAGACTCAACCTTTTTAGCCCCAAGGTGATTTTCACCAGAAGCCACATTTGCGGGCATGCGCATTACTTGATCAGCCACTTGATCTGCTTCCTTCTCATACTTATCATCATGTGCGCCAATTTTTAGTTTTGCTTGGATAAATTTATCTGAACGACAGCTTGGGCAACTGCCACCACAGGTGCAATTAGATTTAAGCTGTATCAATGAGCTTTGTCTGACGTTAGTAATAGCCCTATTGGAAATTGGGCTAAAATCATTATGTTTATCCGCATTTTGGGTGCCGTTCCTGCTGCTGTGGCAGAATTGCATTGATGCCATTTCAAATTCCTTTTGTGTGTAGCGATTGAGTATCTCGCCAGGCCTTTAGCCTCGTCAATAAAAAGTCCAGGTGAATTACACGAGCTAATTTGAAAGGCAAAAGTGCTATTTCTATCGCGAGAAAGTTTAGGGGTAGGCAGAAGAATTTTTCAGGGGAGCATTTTTGGGCGAGAGGCTATTTTGTTTCAACGGTAGGGCTAGATGAAGAAATGGTGATGGAATATATTCGCAATCAAGAAAAAGCAGATGAGCAACGAGATCAAATGAAACTCGGATTGTAGTTGCGCCTTGGGCGCCTACTTAAGCCCTTCGAGGGCGTAACCCAATAAGCCTCCGGCTATGCCGGAGGTAATTTAACTTGACTAATTATGGTTTTTAATACATAAAAATCAACCTTCACATAGTCCAATAAGTAATAAAATATTACATCAACAATTGCTCTGATTTCTGTGAAATTCTTCATAGCGAGATTCTAAGGAGTCGGAAACCAAGAATACACACGAAATAAACAAGTTACGAATACATTCATGCTGCCAACCGTACATTTCTGTAGATACTCTTAAAAAAATCGCTAAAGAGTTTGCACAATACTTACAATTGAGTTTTGTTTCCGGCAGGCACTTTTCCCAGCTTAATGAGTGCCTAAATGATTGCTAATTCTTGGCTTAAAAAAATCAATGAACGCGCGGACTTTTGCTGGTAATTGGCGTCGATTGGAATACAAAGCGAAAATCTGTTTGATAGGCAGATTTTTAATTTCTAAATTTAGTTCGGGCATTATTTGGATCAATTCTCCCGATTCCAACAACGGTTTTATTAGCAGGTCAGGTATTGCTGTTATACCGGCATGTTGTTTTGCGGTAGCAATCATTATTGATACGATGTTTGTGGAAATCGAACCATTCAGTTTTACCGGGTAATTATTTTTATCGTCAGAAAATATCAATTCATCATAGTCTTCAAATAAAATAAAATTGTGATTCTGAAAATCGCTTGGTGTTTTTGGGCAACCGAATTGATTTAAATATGTGGGTGTGGCAACTAAAGCCACATTTAGTTGCCCAAAGGGTACAGCAACAAATGTGCTGTCTTTTAATTCGCCGACTCGAATGACAAGATCAAGCTGATCTTCAATGATGTCTTGAAATTGATCATTACATTCGATATTTATTTTAATGTCGGGATATTGTGTAAGAAACTCACCGATGTGTGGGGCAAGTATCATATCAGCCCAGGTAAAAGGTGCGCTGACTCTTAATACTCCAGAAGGAGTTTCGTTAAAACCTGATATGGATTGGCTGGCTTCTTTTACATCTCGTTGAATTTGCCTGGCTTTTTCATAATAGACACGACCTGCTTCGGTTAAACTAATACGGCGAGTGGTGCGCTGTAATAATCGCACACCTAAATGTTCTTCCAGTGCATTTATCTGACGCGATACGGATGGTTGAGATATACCCAATCGACGTGCACTTTCTGAAAAACTGCCGCTATCTGCAACGGAGATAAATACCTGCATGGCACCGAATAAATGATTATCTTCCACTTATCACCCATTATTTATTCATTCAACGAATAAATACTATACATGATTTGCCTATTATCAATTGGGTAAATATAAATAATAATTGCCAAATCTTAAATAAATCAGGAATCAATAAAATGAAAAAATTCAATATTGATACTAAAGTTGCACTTGTTACCGGAGCAAACAGGGGAATTGGTGAAGCATTTGTGCGTCATTTGCTGAAATCTGGCGCAATAAAAATTTATGCAGGCGTGAGGGATATCGAGAATTTAAAGTCTTTGGTTGAGGAATTTCCGGAGCAAATCGAACCTGTCTTGCTAGATGTAACCAACACTGATCATATTTCTAGCTTGAAAGAAAAAATCGGAAAGCTGGATATTCTGGTTAACAACGCTGGTGTGGCACACGGATGTTTTTTCACTTCTGATGATGCCACTTCGATTGCGAAAACAGAAATGGAGACAAACTATTTTGGTCCAGTTCAGGTAACGAATGCAGTATTGCCCTTATTAAAGCAATCATCCGAAGCTGCCATTATCAATATTTCATCCATTGCAGGTATTGGAGCAATGGCTGCAATTGGGCCTTATTCTGCTTCCAAAGCGGCAATGCATTCCTATACACAAGGTTTACGAGCTGAGCTACAAAATGAAAATATTGCTGTAATTGGTGTATACCCTGGACCAATCGATACACGTATGGCTGAAGCGTGGGAAATGGATAAACCTGCGCCATCTCAGGTGGCGAATAAAACATTCGATGTGCTTACGGCCGGAGAATTTGATGTGTTTCCGGATGATTTTTCTCAGCAGATGCATGCATTGTTTCTTGATCATCCTCACAAGCTACAGGAAGCATTTTCGCAAATGCAGTAATCTAAAATTTATGGCCAGGTTTAACGTTAATTCGATGACAAAAATCCTGTTTTAACTTAAATTTAGGAGTTAAAACTAGCATTTTTTCTAAATCCGGGGCGTGTATGCGATCTGAAAGCGTTGGCAGCATGGATGCTGCCATTGAACGCACATGGATGTGTTCATCGTGTTTTCAGGTTGCATACACGCCCTGGGTATATCAGGTTTTTAATCATTATTTGAATACCAAAACTTGAATTATTACTCAATATCAATAGTGTCCCCATATTTCATTATGTGACACTGAATGCCCTTTTCTTCTACCCTACGTTTAAACATTTCATCATCAGCAGGATTAATATTCCTTCGCCACAAGAAATCACAGCTATAGTGACAAGGGATGACAGTTTTAGGCTTCATTAAGTCTATTACTTTTAACGCTTCTGCTTCGTCCATTGTATTTTTTATTTCTTTTCCACCGATGGGTATCATTAACACATCAGGTTTCAATTGCCCCCATTCTTGTTTAAATATCGTATCGCCAAGGTTAACAATCGTTTTGTTGCCAATGGTGATTTTGAACCCCATGGAGCCACGCGCAAAGTCAATATTTTCTTTCACTAATGTTATCAAGCCAAAAATAAGTTTAATTGTACCTCGAGAATAAACTCGCATCGCTTCACGAGTTTCTAAAATTTTTAGAGGCCCAAGAAATATTTTTTTACCACCGTGATCCCCCTGGGCAACTTCATTTAACATATGTATCAATCCGAAAAAAAGCTTCACTGGTAGGGGGCCATGTTCTGCCACTAAACCTTCAAATGTGACATCGCCTGATTGAATCGTTTGGCCAACTGATAATTTGTGGACTTGTTTAATATTTTCTTTTTCAAAGTCCTCTGCTAAGGCATCTCCACACACGGCAATTGCATTGGCTTTTTTAGTTAAGGCTACTGCGAAGTCAAAATGATCTGGGTCACCGTGCGTGCTAAGGACATGGGTGACGTCATCCCATTCGGTTTCGGGAATAAGACTATTTAATTTTCCAATCCATAAATTTTTACCGGGGTCTATTGCAATTTTGGTATCATTATCTTCAATTAGAAATGCATTGTATAAAAAATGTGAAATTTTCACCGTGCGATCTCCGAATCTGTATTGTTTACCCTAAAGTTTATATCATTCGCTAACCGATAACTGACCACCATTAATTGCATGAGTATTAGAATTAGCATTACTTGGTAATATTCGAGTTTCACCAATTTTCATTATCCAAATTCGTTCGGAGGAAATATTATCTTTTAGTGCTGCTTCTTCAAAACGTACTGGTGCTTCCCAAACGGGTTCATCAGACATTTGAATCGTACCCCAATGCATGCCAACTAACATATTAGCGTTCAGATCTTTGCCCATTTCAATGGCTTCCTCCGGTGTCGTATGATTATTGACGCCATATTTTCGATTTCCGTAAGTCCCAATAGTTAGTAAGGCAGTGTCGAATGACTGAAATTTTTTACCAATTTCCTTAAAGATACTGCTTGAGTAAGCTGTATCACCGGCAAAATAAAGATTCCCCCCAGAATACGCAATACTCCAGGAACACCACAATGACTTATTTTTATCTGAGAAACCACGTCCTGAATAATGAACCGATGGTAGAGCAAAAAATTTAAATCCATAAATTGAAAAACTTTCGTTCCAATCCAGTTCGTGGATATGTTTATAACCTTTTTCTTCAAAAAACTGTTTAAGATTTAGTGGGACAAAAACATGTATTTCCTTTTTGTTTGGCAACTGGTCTATAAAGTCTTCGTCCAGATGATCATAGTGGTTATGCGAAATGAGTAGTATGTCAATAGAAGGTAAATTGTCTGGACTAATTCCTGGATCAACAAATCGTCTTGGTCCCATTGAAAATGGCCCTGCATAATCAGAAAAGAACGGGTCTGTTAAAATAGTCTTGTTGTTTATCTTAATTAAAAATGTGGATTGACCGATCCATGTTAAGGTGTTTTCTTTTTCAAAACGCTGATATTGTTTTATTGCCTTATCTTCTGTTAAAAAATGTTTTTCTGGGACAACAGGTAGAATAAAAGAATCCCAAACTCGCTGAAGGTAAAAGCCGATTCCTAAGGTGGGAGGTGGTTCAGTTAATGGGTAATTCTGAAAACCGTCTTCCAAATGATGCAATGGCTTATCCGACGCTTGCACAGATATTGGTATTGCAGATAGAGTAAATAGCAAAACCAGTAAAAATTTCATTATTAAAAATCGTCATGGATTTGATGGAATATTAAAGAGAGAAAATCAAAAGTAAAATAATGCAATATTACTAGGCTTTAGGCCGTATTATCTTAAAGCTGCATTGCAAAAATATTTCTCGTATATATAAGTCTAGTAAAACTTTGAGTGTCCTGCAATTTATCGCCATTTTTAACAAACTGAAATGAAGTGGTATCCAACGGCTTCAATTTGTTAGTATAATTAATCACCAATTGAATCCAGGGAAAATAAAACAAAGAATCAATTTTATATCGTCAACGGAGTATGCACTCCGTTGACAACCAAAGGGGAGAGCTTCGCTTCTCCCCTTTGGAAACCCCATCGGGTTTGTGTCCGCAGCAAGCTGAGGAGAATTAAGATTAAAAATTGTTATGTGAAAATAATCTTTCCTGGCAGTATTATTAAGAAAAGTTGATTGTTAAAATACCAAAATGAGAAACAAAGACATTTATTAAAAAGAAGCTAAAGCTGGTTTGCATTTTGATGGGAGGAAATCATGTATGTGTCTAAATATAAAAACTTTATTCAACTTTGATCCACCTGCGACAGATGATGAGATTCGTGCATCAGCCATTCAATTTGTACGTAAATTGAGTGGCTACAAGCATCCATCTAAGACCAATGAGAAGGCGTTCAATTTGGCGGTTAGTAAAATTGAAGTTGTCGTGAGAGAGCTCATTGGTTCCCTGGAAACATCCACCCCCGCAAAAAACCGCGAAGTGGAAGCCGCCAAGGTCAAGATGCGATTCAGCAAGCAATCATCAGCTTCCAGACAATTTACGCAAAAACGATAATATACTGCTATAAAAGCAGATACGACATTAGGGTTTAGACAGCTTAAGAGAGTTGATATGATTAATGACAAGGTAGCTGTGCAATATGCCAATGATTTGAAATGCGAAGTTTGTGGTGCAGCAATTAGTTTTCCGGAATCCTTGAAGTTAAAAGATAAGGATTATCTTGTTTGCCAGTCTTTTGACTGTCAAAGAATTATGGATCAAAAATCTTCCATGCCACCGTTGTTGTTTAAAGCTCATCTTCAATCGCAAAGAAAATTTCACGATGAACGCATGCAAAAGGAAGAGACTAAGTTAAAATATATTAAAGAAACCGAAGAACGTGAATGCCGAGAAAATCAAACTATTCTTCAGATTGTATTAGATAATAAACCTCATCTCTCAAAAGATAACACGCCAGTTTTGACGCTTCCTAAAGGTCTTTCGAGACTCGTCTCTTTATCCGAACAACGGCGAAATAACTATGCTGAACATTTAGATAAAATTATTCGGCAAGCGATTGGGAATATGGAATCCTCGGAAGTAGAAATAGATCAACATTTGGATATTCGTGAAAAATTGCAAAACGTGGAGCAGCAATTCAAAGAAAACCCTGCGTTACGCACCATAAGTGATAATTTGTGTACGATGTGCAAAGGTGGCTGTTGCACATCGGGGAGGGATCATGCTTATCTTTCCGCGATCACAATTCGGCGTTATCTTGATACAAATCCAGATTTGTCAGCTGAGGATTTATTAACGAATTATATATCCCATCTTGCTTCAGAAACAATTGATGGCGCATGCATAAATCAGACAATACGAGGTTGCTCCTTACCAAAAGAATTACGCTCTGACATTTGTAATTATTTTTATTGTGATTCATTAAAATCATATCAAGATAACATGAGAAATGAAGAGCAACTCGGCACAGTGTTAGCGATACAACGTGCAGGTAGTTGCTGGAACTGGTTTGGCCCTGAAGTGGGTAATGAAGTGACTGATGTTGCTTTGGTAGAGGAGAATGATATTGAATATCAAGAGATTTCGATGGAAATCATGAAGAAAAAAAATCAGAGTGAGTAGAATATTAGATTTACGCAGTTTATCTAGTCACACATTAATCATTTCTTTCATTAGCTAATTAATTATTATTTTCACTATGGTGCATGTTGACACAGAATGAAAAAGAAAAAAATTATATTCTCAAGCTTGGTCGCGGGTATCTGCATGTGGTTGCTTGCTGGTCTGTGGCACAAAATTGTGGCAGTGGCTTTTTACACAGTAGAAACCGAAGCGACACATGAAGGGACGGGCATAATTTTCATTGCTTATTTAGTGCTTGCATTTATTATGACTTACCTTTATTCGAATTACCATAAAAGCCAACGCATTTTACTAGATGGCTTAAAGTTTGGAATGATTATGGGATTGTTATGGGTTTTTCCTCACGAATTGGCTATGGCAGGTGCACATGGAGAATCACTTGTTTATGTATTTAAAAATGCTTTATGGCATATGGTGGAACAGGGGGTAGGAGGGATTGTGATTGCCTTGGTTTATAATAAAATTGACTAAAGCAAAAGGCTAAATATAAGGCGTTGTGGGTTTTCATTAATTTTATGCTTGGATTTTAAAATTCTGCTTCAATCCCAAATGCTGGTAAAAACATGTTGTTACTTACAGGTTTTGGGTTATCAATGTCATCAGCATAATCATAACCGCTAATGTTTTTCTCATTAAGTACATTTTGAATATCGAGATAAACACTCATTTTCCAGGAATTAAACAAGAATTTACGTTGAATTCGAAAATCCAATTGAGAAAAATCCGGTAAACGTTCTGAGTTTTTAATGTCTGGGTAAATTGGTATTGGTCGAATCGAGGAATCATCTTCAGAGATTACATCTTTTTTGTCAATTATCGGATCATACGGTAAACCAGAGTGCCATTGGTAACGAATGCCCATCGTCCATTTGTTCCATGATCTGAATAATCTTTGTGACCAAACCAGTGTGAAGGTATGGGGCTGGTCACCACTAAAGGGTCGATTGATATTGTCTTTACCCGTTCTTGTCGCTTTGATATAAGAATAACTCAACCAGCCGGTCATGCCATTTTTAATATCCCGTTTTATTAACAAGTCCACACCATATGCTTCACCTTTGCCTTCGTTACTGTAATTGCCAGGTGGTTCATTATCATCAATGGGTAGCACCAAATTGGACATGGGTTTGTGAAAAAGCTCTATTTGATAAGTCCAGATATTTTTTCGCTTCAATTTTAAACCCAGTACCCGGTGCTCCGCTTTTGCATAGTCAAGATGAGGATTACCCGAGTCAACAGACAACTCACTGGCTCTGGGAAGTTGCACGTATTTTCCCCAGGCGCCGGTTAGCCAGCTATCTTTGTAAAATTCATAGTCGTAGTTAAATCGTGGCAGTAGTGCATCAAATTTAGCATCGCCTGAAGCATGAGTGTGGGTATGCCGTATGCCCAAGGTGGTTTTAAATTTATTGCTCCAGGCATGAGTATATTTAAGGTATGGAGCGAGGGTATTTAAATTAAAGGTGCTATCGGTTTGAAATTTTCTTTGTGTGGTGAAATCATTGTCACCAATATCATATTCACTCGGTTCGCGGGTGATTTTAGATTCAATCGGCATTTGTTTAGAGATATATTGTGCACCCAATGTCCATACATGTCCGTGTGAACCAAGTATGCTTACTTCCGGTTGTATAAATAGTCCTTTGCTTTTTAATCGTAGAAAAAAAGGCGAACCATCGTTGTCAGTTCCAAAAAATAGTCGCGTGTAATCTTCGGAGAAAACGATGGGTAAGCTGTGAAAAATTGAGTTACCCCAGCTTGTTTCCCAGTTAAAGTTTAGACTTCTGTAACCTGCGGTGAGCCCTAAATCGCCTGCTGTTTGTGGATCTAGCTCAATGTTCTCGTTGAATATTGCCTCAAAGCTATCTGAAGCTTCAAAGTAGCTCGTTCTGAAGATGCCGATTGGTGAGTCATATTCCCAGATAGCCTGAATATCGTGAAAAACGGGTAGTTTAATGATTTCGTTTTTTTCTTCTTCAGGTTTATCATCATTTTGATTTTGAATTAATGAAATGGCTGTTTCAGGTGATAAAATTAAGTCGATATAACTTCGTCTTGCAGCGAAAATAAAACCATGATTACCATTTGCTTTTCCAATGGGGCCTTCAAGAAATAAGGATGATTCGTAAGTACCAATAGAATATTTTTGATGCAATCGATTTTTTTGTGGCGCTCGTAACTTAACATCTAAAACTCCACCTAAAACGTCATCGTACTCCACTTGAAAACCGCCAAGAAAAATATTGAAGTCACTTAGCAGCGCCGGATTGATTGTGGAATACAAACCACCAAAATGATAAAGATAGCCAATAGGTGTTCTGTTTACCCAAGCACTATTTTCATTTTGGCCACTGCCTCTTACATAAAATCCGGCACTGGGCGGTCCGTCAAAACCATTGGGAACGGTTACGATACCGGGTAAAGAGCTAAGAACATTCAAGGGATCTCCACCGGTGCCAGGCACTTTTATGATCTCTTCCGCTGCTAAGGAAGTTTTTGAGGATTTTTCTGATTTGCGTTCTGCGGTAACGACAATTAATTCGCCATCAATATTTATCGGTTCGAGATAAACTTCTACATTGCCTGATTCTTTCTTAAGTAGGGATAGATGCGAACTGTAACCTTGACTAAGAACTTTTAACATATCAGGTAGATTCACATCTTCAAATATCGCATTTCCCTGCTCGTCAGTTTCTGTGTATTCCTGAGATTTATTTAGTACGACAGTGGCTTCGGTAATAGGATCTCCCGTTCCTTTTTCAAAGACGGTGATGGAAATATCTGCTGAGTATGTATATTGGCTTATTAAAAGAAAAAAAAGAATTAGGACAAACTGCATTATTGCTTAAAATTATTCATATTATTGTAATGTGAATGCACTTTATCACAATATTAATCTTAATGCTCCGAAGCTTACTGCGGACACAATTCCGATGGGATATAAAATTGGATTCAATGCTTTCGCGGCATAAAAAAACGAAAAACGCGATAATTTTGATCAATTACCTGGCGTTCGATTAAAAAGTACCCGCATTGCGCGCATATGAGTTTATCGTGCTTCAAGGTTTTCACAGTTTCTTTACTCTGTTTCACACTTTAGTCACCAAATTGTCATGTTTTTAAACTTAAATTCCTGCAGTTTGTTGGTGACTTAAATTTATTAACCTGCAAGTAAATGAGGAAGCAGATTACATGATGAGTGGCGTATTACTTTGGTGGATTGCTCTGTGTGCTTTTGCCTGCGTTAATATCACAGCTTGGTTTTATACTGCAATTTGGTTAAAGCAGCAGAAAAGAAAATATGATCCTGTTGTTTTTAGAAATCGTCAGTATTTATTATGGCTGTCGGCGATTTATGTTTTTGTCTGTGCATTCCGTTCTTTTCTACCACGTGTGGATGTATTACGTATTAGTTTGGTTGATTCATGGCTATCCAGTATTTTTGTTGGCCGCTCACTGGCAACAATGGCGGAATTAAGTTTCATGCTTGAATTGTGTTTGCTGATTTATCTGTTGGGTAAAAGTATGAATATTCGATTGCCGATTTATTCCGCCGTGCTAAGCGTGTTGTTAATTGTGATAGCGGAAGTATTTTCCTGGTATGCAGTTTTAACTACCAATAACTTTGGCCATGTTATTGAAAATTCTATTTGGACGATTGTTAGTGGTTTAATACTAATCAGTCTTATATTTATGTGGCCGCATACACCTGTAAAAATTAAATCATTAATACGTTGGGGATGTGTATTTGGTGTTGGTTATGCCGCTTTTATGATATTCGATAACGTTCCTATGTATATAACCCGTTGGCAGCAAGACTTGGCATCTGGGAAAGAATATTTAAGTGTAGGGCAAGGCTTCTATGAATTGTTTCACCAGTGGACAGTAACGTTTGAGTGGTCGGTCTGGTGTAACGATGTGGGCTGGCAAACTTTGTATTTTAGTACAGCCGTTTGGTTAAGTATTTTATTGGTTTATATGCCGCCATTTGAAAAAACAAATTCAATTCAAGCAAATGAAGATAAAGTAACAAGTAATTGAAATAATGCTACAGCCTCAAAACAATAATTCGTATAAATCTGCATTGGTCGTGTAGGAAGGTGCGATACATAGTGTATTCTTTTAATACAAAATACACATAAGTGTCATCAATTCATCATACTCTTGTGAGACAGTATGCGTTTGGTCTTTTGTTTAGGGATTCATAATGGACGTTGGCTTTGTTTCATCTGTTTTATTGCTTGTTTTTATTCTGGTTTTATTAAGAAAAATACAGGTGCGATTAAGATTATCCCGCGCGAAACATCCATCTTTGGCCGGGCATGCCAAGATGTCACGGCGTGCAGCCAAGTTAGTACCATTTTACGAAATCAAAAACGAACAATTATTCAGTTCTGATGGAGCCCCTGAACATATTGCCGCGCAACGCCGTGCGAGTTTCCAGCGTTTGGCTGAATTATTTAAAGAGCAGTCATCAAATTCCATTGCCATGAGTGAGCAACTGGAAAGTAGTATTTCTGATGTTTTATTTACCAATACTTACCGGGTTCCATTTCAATACCGAAGATTTATTCAGGAGCAATTGAAGCTGGGTGGTATTGTTGAAGCAACGAGTGGGACGCAGGTTAAGGACATTGACGGTAATTGGTCTTATGATCTAACGGGATCTTATGGCGTCAACATTTTTGGCTATGACTTCTATAAAGAATGCATGGATAAGGGAATTGAACGAGTGCGAACTTTAGGTCCGGTTTTAGGTCCTTATCATCCGTTAATTCTGGAGAATGTGAATAAGTTAAAAGCGATTTCCGGCTTGGATGAAGTGTCGTTTCATATGTCAGGCACCGAAGCCGTAATGCAAGCCGTACGGTTGGCAAGATACCATACCGGAAAGTCAAATTTGGTCCGTTTTTGTGGCTCTTACCATGGTTGGTGGGATGGCGTTCAACCAGGCATCGGTAATCAACGAAAAACCAACGATGTTTATACGCTTAAGGATATGGATAAAGACACAGTAAAAGTGCTTCGTACGCGAAAAGATATTGCTTGTGTAATCGTAAATCCATTACAAGCCATGCATCCGAATATCAACGCACCTGGGGATGCCATGTTAATTGCCAGCGGGCGCAATGCGCATTTCGATCGTGCAGCATATACTCAATGGCTACAAGAGTTACGCCAAATTTGCACTGAACGTGGCATCGTTTTAATTTTGGATGAAGTGTTTCTTGGTTTTCGTATTGCTTATGGTGGTGCACAGGAATATTTTAAGGTGCAGGCGGATATGGTGACCTACGGAAAATCATTGGGCGGTGGTTTACCTGTTGGTGTAGTTTGTGGAACACACAAATTGATGAAGCGTTTTAAGGAAAATCGACCCACGGATATTTGTTTTGCGCGCGGTACGTTTAATTCTCATCCTTATGTCATGGCTGCAATGAATGAATTTTTACGCCGTATTGATGAGCCAGACATTCGTGAATCTTATGACAAGCTTGATGAGCAGTGGAATAGTCGGGTTGAGATACTTAACTCGCGATTTGAGTCTAATGATTTACCGGTGAGGATTGTTAATTTCTCCTCTGTTTGGACTATTTTATATACAGTTCCCAGTCGATATAACTGGATGTTTCAATTTTACCTTCGTGCCGAAGGTTTGGCATTAAGCTGGATTGGTACTGGCCGAATTATCATGAGCCATAATTTCAGTGAAGAAGAGTTTGAAGTAGTGATGCAGCGTATGGTTAAAGCTGCTCAAACGATGAAAAACGATGCCTGGTGGTGGCATGATGGCAGCCTGACCAATAAGTCAATCAAAAAACAAGTGTTTCGTGAAATGCTTGCCAGTCGTTTTTGAGATAATTCCCCATCAAACTTTCACGGATTTATTCACATTATTTTAAACTTTCTTAGTATGTACGATGGTCGGTGTATACCTTAAAGAGAAATACAGATAATATGATTTATCGTTCCTTAGAAGGCTTTCTGTTGATATTCCATCTGAAAGTTAGTTGAGTTTTTATTGGCGAGGCTTTATTCGTGAAGTCTCCGTCGCTTGTGGCTAATCGAGATGTTGAAGGGAGAAGTGAAGTTCTCCCTTTAGTTCGTTGGCGGGATATATATTTAAAACAGCTTTAAAATCGAGAGTGTGTCATTGGGTCAATCAATTCGCCTTTGAGCAAATAAATTGGCGATTTGTGGTAGATTTTAATGTCATGAAACGGATCGGTCAGAATTTTAGAGCACCAAACCACACCGGTTTGCACATCACGAATAAAAAATAAATGCACGGTTCTGAACAATAGTGCAACAACACCGATGTATAACCATAAAAGACCAAGGTTCTGGAAATAACCCGCAGTTGTGGTGTGTTCCGTAAATATTCCAAAGAAGCTTGGATTGTAATACAGTGCAAATGGTGACAAACTCCAAATAGTCATTAAGACAATTTTGCGTTTTAGATTATAACCAACTTTTATGTCTTCTTTGTGCTCGTGTGAGGCTTGATTCACTTCGTCGTAATCCTTAGGTTCGAAAAAGAAGTGGCCGGCCTGTCGTGAGCACATGGAAATCATCCAGCCAATGATTGCCGCCATGCCTGGACTCACAAATAACATCACGTATGCGACTAAAAAGCTCACTGCACTCACGAAATGCAGTGATTGATTTATTCGACTATGATGATAAAAACGATGATCATCCCATCTTTGTTCTCGTAGCGCTTCAAAAAAAGTCATAGTTTGAATTTTCCATTCGATTTTGTTCACAAACCTAAATTAATATTGGAAAAGTGTTTCATGCAGATGACAAACACTAATATTGATGATAAATAATTCCTAACGAGTTTGTTTTGTACATTTTTATGGTGCTTGATAATTTTTGTCTAAATATAGATACAATTAATCAAAAAAATATATAAGCAAGCAGGAGCTTTTTATTGGCTGGTTTGCAATAATGGCTCCCCCATTTTAATTATTTTCCCTTCTTGAATATCGGTAAAAAAATCAAAATTAGATGTAGCAAGAATGATTATGGTGGAACCATGTTGAAAGTAACCTATTTCATCACCTTTTTTAAATGTTGCGTCACAAGTAATGTGATTTGGGCCTTTATATTTCAGATCGAGCGTGTCTTTCAGACAGTGTAATTTAAGACTGGCGACTAAAATGGCGGCAACAGGTACGAGCGTAACGCCTGCTTTGCAGTTATCTAATTGAAGATCGATCACTGCGCGTTCATTTTTACAATAGAGTTTTTCGATTCGCTTCAATGCAGTGGGATTAACATTCCAGGTGTCGCCAGCAATGTATGTGATATTTGAAACACGACTATCGCAAGGTGCATGAAAACGATGGTACATGGTTGATTTAAGTCGCAATGTAACAAAATGACCGTCACGGTAACGCTCAACAAGATTTGGGTCGGAAATCAGGTCTTTTAGCGTATAGGGGAAGCCCTTGGCCTGGAACAGTTGTGAATCACGGATTTTGCCGTGAGCGCCAACAATGGCATCACAAGGACTGACCAAGATGTCATTTGCCTGATTAATACTGCGGGCGTCGTCTTTCAGCTCGCGAATAAAACAGTCATGTAGGCTATCAAAATCCTTTTTTTTAGCCTCAGCCAGATTTAGATCATCAGCGAAAATTTTCCATATTCTGAGTGATACCCAAACAATCAGCGGATTTTTGAGCCGACTAAACCAGCCCATAAAAAGTGTTGCATAACGACGAGGAATACGATTCGTGAGAAGAAAGTTTATGCGCTCATGTTGGGTAAGACGTTTAAAAAAAGAATTATCAGACACAGTATTTCCAGTAAAACGAGATTAGTTGAACCTATTGAGAAACTGAGCCTAGAGACTAAAAGTTGCATTTTTATTTCACTATCAACAAATAATTGAATATGATGATTTTTGGTGAGTTTTATCGTATATTTTGGTCACTTTTCCACATTTGTGCTGTCTCTTATAGAGATAAATCAAGAATAATAAAATCAGTGATGTCTTTGTGAACAATTCTAGAATAATATTTGCTGTAACACTGAGTGTTTTTTTATTGCAAAGTAATTCCCTGGTTGGGCAAGTGTTGAATGTCGATGTCGGCGATAGCAACTGTAATGACGATCTCGGCATGCCATATTGTGATATCAGGCGAGCAGTATTAGATGCCTCATCCGGTGATAAAATAAAACTTGCGCCGGGTAATTACACTGGTACTGTTGTCATCGATAAACATTTGGAAATTATTGGTGAAGATGCCAAAAACACTTTCATTGAAGGTGGTCCATTTGGTCGGCGTGCAATTCTTATAAAAAGTATTCCGATTGACTCACTTGATGTAGAAAGAACCACTGTTTCCATTTCAAATGTGACAATTCAAAACGGGCGTGATGTGATTGATGGTGGTGGAATTTTAAATACCGGTAATTTAACACTTTCAAATTGTGTGATAACAAACAATGCTGCTGATACCTCTGGTGGCGGGATTTACAGCGATCTGGATTTAGTCATTGATAATTGTATTATCAGTAATAATCGCTCCCAATCTATTAGTAAAATCAATAATACCGATATTCAGGGCGGAGGTGGAATTTACAGTTCAGGTAATTTAACGCTTCGTAATTCACAAGTTATTGACAATCAATCGCGTGATCATGGCGGCGGCCTTTATTTAACTGTTTATAATTACGCAAAATATTCTTTAATTGAAAATACTGTATTCACCAATAATTCCGGCTATTCGGTGGGCGCGATTTATAATAATGGATCTACTACGAAAATAAAAAACAGTGCTTTTGATCGCAACAGTGGATCAGGCAAAGACAGTGTGGGTGGTGCAATCAGTAATACTTTTGTGGGAGAACTAAATATTGTTAACAGTACTTTTTCACAAAATCGTGCCACATTGCGCGGTGGAGCGATTTACCACAACAGTACTGGCGACACATTTCTTTACAATGTGACCATCGCCAACAATTCAACGGGTATGGCGTCTGGTCGTGGTGGTGGAATATATCGCAATTCAGGTGGTCATGTTTATCTTCAAAATACATTATTATCCAACAACTCAGCCAATGAGGACTTTGGTGCTGATTGCGGTGGATTAATCTTCAGTCGCGGATATAATCTAATCAGCGATGCTAACAATTGTGATATCGAGATAAATACAGAAGATCAGTTTGGTTATGAAAGCCCGATTGATGCCAAGCTTGATGTTTTTGCTGACAATGGTGGATCTACGAAAACTCACGCGCTGATTGAGGGTAGTCCTGCAATCAATTCAGGTGATGTTAATGGCTGTAGAGATTCCGATGAGAATTTATTACTTGTTGATCAAAGAGGAAAGCCCAGACCAGAAGCGGATGATATTCAGTGTGATATCGGTGCTTTTGAAGGTGTCGTTGCTGAAAAAATTGATCCCGTTGATTCTGAACAGCCAACAAATAAAAATGTGAATGAAGAAAATACTGATGATATTGCGTCACTCAAAACTTCTGCCGGCAGTTTATCGATTTTAAGTCTTTTGTTCCTCTTTTTAATGCCAGTTGCCGTTCACAAGATATTAATGTATAGAAAAGTACGATAAACAGTAATTGATCCGAGCTGCGTTTGTTTGGAAATATTTACAATCTAATTTAATGTGAGTTTATTGATATGTCACCTGTTGTCTCCGGTACATTACCGTTACGATAAATGCCGATGTCACTATCGCAATTGCAGCGGGGAATAAAACCGTTGTGAGCGAATAATTTGTTAAAGCCATAATTGAAATAGAATTCCGAATGACAAACAGGGTATAAAATGTCAGGTTTTCTTCAAACGGCTTGATGTACGCTTTTCTAAAGGTGGGCCCAAATCCTGCGATATCCACCGCGGTCAATACCAAAACAGCCCACAGGGGATCTGATGTGAAATACCAAAATGGTATAGCGCTCATGGCGATGACAAAAAAAATCCAGTCTGATCTGGTGATTGTTATGTCTGACTTTTTTATATAAGCCAGGCAAGCGACATAGATTGTTATTAATCCGGATACACCAATTGGCCAAGCCCCGGCGCCACCTTCATCAGCAAGCTGAGCTAAAAAAACCACAAAAGTAGTTGATCCCCAAATAATCCAGGAGAATACATGTGGTTTGGTTTGGCTTTTTAAAATTGAACGTATATAAGGCATAAATGCAATAAAGGTTATTATAATGGCAATCGCACTGAGTAACTCTTTATACATAAACTTCTGCCCTTAAAATTTTAGTCGTGAACGGGACTCAAACTCCGTTCACGATATAAACCTATGATGCATCCTTTTGAGTTTATCTTAATCTTTTATGAGATGACAATTCTGTAGGGTAAATATGTCAATGTAATTACTATAAATACGGTTTAAGCCTTGGGCTCGAGATTTGTTCCGCCGTAAATTTTAATGAGATTATCGATGCCTTTGTCGACAACCTGGTTGCCTAAAATAAAACTGAGTATTGGTGCGACTCCGATAAACGTACCATCAAAGTAAATGCGCCATGTTACCAGCGAACCACCCTGGCCATCATCTTCAACAATAAATACACCCATATGCTTTGCCATTGGCGATTAGACCCTACACCTATTTCTTGTATATGCGTTGCTGTGTGATTCCAGCTCACTGTATCAATGCCTGTCCCCCATTTGTCAATATCAAATAAAACAGCATTGAAGGCTTCATGTTGACGTTACTGCAACTCATTATTTATGTTGATGAGTCCTAAATATTTCAAAAAATGTGTCGAAAACCACAATGTGTCAAAGCATTATACGCTAGGCAGATTTTGGCTGGACTCGTAATTGTATCATCAACCAGATGATTCACACTGATGATCAATGGGGAGTGCTATGGCTCTCACATTTGGAGTCCACAGCAAGCATTCACCCACCGCAAGCGGACGAGAAATTAAGTTTATATGCTAAGGATGTATCTTGGAAAACATTCAAAAAATAATCGGAAAATTCTTAAATTTGTCGATAAAAAACAGGCTATTAGTTGGTTTTGGCGTGCTTATTACTTTATTGTTGGGAATGGGAGGGTATTTTTTACTCGAAATGCAAAATGTCCGTTCTTCTCAACATAAAATCACTTCCTCCATGGAAATCCTGTCGTTTAGTGAAGAAGCGGAAGCGAAAATTGTCTCAGCAGAATTGTTAGCCTTATCGTGGTTGCAACCGGTTTTGGAAGAAAAGGCCGCGTTAATGGAATACGTAAACTCGAAAGATCAGGCTCAGCAACGGGTATTGTTAAACAAGTTTAATGAATTGAGTAAACAAATCAATGAGGTGGGTGATGAAATATCATCAGTTGTAACTGCCGAAGAAGTTAAAGCAAAAATAAAAGCAATAAAATTGATTCAAACGCAAATACATAACAACGCACTAAAAGTCTTCAATAAATATAATGATGAAGGGGGATTTGGAGAGAAAACCCAACTACATGTGGAGGAATTTTCTGCCAGTGTTAACGAGTTACTCATTGAAATTAGAAAGTTTCAGGGAATTGTCAATGAGCGGGTAGCGCTGGTGAACGCAGCCATAATACAGGCAATTTCGGATACCGAATCGCAAGTAAATTCTTCCCTTAAGACCAGCCAAACAGCTTCTAATATTGTTGTTATGATCATGCTGGTTAGCGCACTGATTGCTTTGGCGCTATCTACCATAATTTATCGCTCTATTACACAACCCTTGAATAGTGCCAATGAACTTGCACAGCGAATTGCCGGACTGGATCTTTCAAGTCATGGCAGTAATCGTGGAAATCTATCCGAACGCACTGATGAAATTTCAGTATTAATGACAAACTTATACAATATGCGAAATGCGTTACGTGTGTTGGTTTCAAATGTCCAAAAAACTGGTGATGTATTAAGTGAATCATCAACAGCATTAACCAACTCAGCGGAACATGTTAATAAAGTGAGTACCGAGCAGCTCAGTTCTGCCGGTCAATCTGTAGATATTGCCAAACAATTACAAGATGCGACTCAGAATATTGCCGGCCATGCTTCGTCTGCTTCAGAACATGCACAGCAGGCAGATGATTTGGTAAAAAAATGTGTGCTGACAGATGTTGCTAAAACTAATGAGGCCATGCAACAGGTGAGTAGCGAAATGCAAAGCACCCGAGAACGTATTAATGGATTATCGGAAAGTGCTGAAAAAATCGGTGATATTGTAACCGTTATTAATAGCATTGCTGAGCAAACTAATTTGCTTGCACTCAATGCAGCAATTGAAGCGGCCAGAGCAGGCGAACAGGGTAGAGGTTTTGCTGTTGTTGCTGATGAGGTTCGCTCTTTAGCTGAACGAACTTCTGAAGCAACTTCAACCATTTCCGGTATGATTAATAACGTTCAAACACAAGTCAAGGATGCATCTCAATCCATGGAGTTGAGCGAATCTTCAGTTTCGAGCGGTGTTGAAGCCGTAGCGGAAATTGTTAATTCGCTAAAGTCCATTGAGACGCTGAATCATCAATTAAAAAATGTTAATCAGGATGTGGCTGGTGGTACAGGCGGGCAACGCGATTCGGTTAGTCAGATTCTGGATAATCTTGAATCTTCAAAATCCACCAGCGCTGACCTAAACGAAGATGCAAATACCATTAATTCGCAAGCCGTGAGTTTAAATGAGATTATCAATGATATAAATCAGGAAGTAGCAAAGTTTAAGGTATAAAATATAAAACAAGCAAACTAATCGAACAGATTTAGCTGTGATGTACTTCACAGGGTTGTGATCAAATAATACGCTATACTTCCCCCATAATAATTTAAAAAACGGGGAAAACCATGCCTGATATCGCTATTCCGATAGTATTTCCAGATTATTTGATTGCAGTTAACACACCACCACAATCGTTTGAAGTACCAGACTTAATACCTGGTTTTGATATTTTGCCTGAGCGCGTCACAGTGCCGAGTACAAAAAATAAATTACCAGAACTTGGTCATGCGGGTATTTTGTTTATCAACGGCAAAACCGGTACCACAAAATATTATGAATATGGTCGTTATCAATCCGCGCAGGGAAATGTGCGTAAAATTCCTATTCGAGACGTTAAAATAGACATGAGTGGCCATCCCACACCTTTGACCTTGTCTTATACTTTGAGTCAAATTTCCAAGCGTTCAGGGCAAAATGGTCGAATCGCAGGTGCTTATATCGAAGTGCCGGGTAAATATCAGGCTATGTTGGATTACAGTTTGAGGCGATATAAACAAAACAGTGATGCCAACCGTGCACCTTACGAATTATTGTGGAACAGTTGTAATCATTTTATGAAAGGTGTATTGGATGCGGCAGGTGTTGATACACCGGCCATGGTTGATCCCAGACCAAATTCCTATATCGAAGAAATTCGTAGCGATTTTCGTGATCTGGATTATGATCCAAAAGGCAAAGGTATAATACTCGAATCGCCACCTGAGGGTTTAGGTGCCTGGTTTAGTAATATTTTCAGTCAACCTGCAGGACAATAGATTATATGTTCAAGTGGCTTTCAATTGTTGTTATTGTGTTTCTTAGTGCTTGCTCTGAGAATCAGTATGTGCCGGAGCAAGAAGGACCCAATGGATCTTGGTGGGTTGGTGGTATAGATGGTGGTGTGTATGTATTTATAGAAGACGATGCCAATACCCAAGACAATAACTATCAAGGTGTGATTTATTACGAATTTGATAAAACCGTCTGGTATCAGGGAAAATTCGAATACAATGGCAAGTTACCTTTGGATTATAAAAATAGAAACATTTATGATGGTTGGGATGGTGAAAATTTATTTCTCAAGGATAAGAGTATTCTAAAAGCGATTAACCCACCAGACTAATTGGTAAGCTCATTCAAATTTCGGCATGGCAAGTCAAAGTCTACATGATAATGCTCGTCATGCCGCACCCAGGACTTTTTATTGGGAATAAAAATGTGTTTCTTAACATAGCTGCCGTACTTTGACTGATACAGTAACGCCTGTAATCTTGGATCAAACAATACACGCCAGATTTTAATCTTATTTTTTTCCGCCATTTGGTGCAATGCTTTTAAGTGTGCACCTAAGGCATCAAAATCGATTTGATAATTGTCAAATCGGCCGTTTTTATCAAATTCAATATTGTAACCATATTTATTAAACGGGTGTGTGGGTAAATAAACAGATTCACCTTGCTGGTTTATAACAGGTACCATAAAATCAACCGATAAACCATTTTGGTGGGTTTTGTGAGGCTTAAATTGTCCACCGTCTTCAAAACCGGTTTCGGCGTATTTAAAACGTTTACCTGCTTGGCTTGATTCCAGTTGGTGAAATGCCTGTACTAAAACATCCCTTACCTTGTCATGCACATAGGTACGACCAGCCAATTGTGGAACTTTTCCATAGGACTCAAAGTTAGGGCCAGAGGCAGGTAGCTTTACACCATTTTTTAGCGCACCCTTTTTTGTCGTACCGTAACAAATGCTTTCTGCATTGGCCTGTGTGATGAAAATCAATACAAACGTGCACACAATAAAGATGTTGTTCCATTGATTAAAAAAATGAGAACGGAGAATTAGTTTTCGCGTGCAATGCTTTAACATTTTTCATTTCCAGGCGTAGGATCAGGTGCCTCCGTCGCTGTACGCTTAACGTCAGAACCTGGCTTTTTTGTACCCTGTCGTCTAACGGTAAAGGTGGCTTTAACACGTTTTGAAAACAGAAAATACAGTAACCAAATTGAATTAATCAAAGCGGATAAAAACATTACCTGCATTTCTGCTGCGGCACTATATTTTTGGATACTGGGTATATTTTGTGCGGCGACATAGTCAGCTACAATAATGAAAAAATAAAATAGAATAAAGCCGATGTATACCACAGGTAACGATGACCGCTTTTTAATAAATAATATGATGATTAGCGCGGAAAGAACGGTAATGAACGTATTAGCAGCCAGTTCTGCAAAGATTAACGGTTCTATCCAGGGGTGATAAAGTTCTGTTCCGGGGGAGGTTAGTGCTACCCAGCCATCGTAGTTTATCAGCAAAAAAGAATCATAAGTATCTGATGCTAGTCTAATGGGTGAAAGAAAAATTCCTATTGCCGGGACGATCAACCAACCTTTTATCCCGATGAGTTCTTTATCATCATCGATTTTTTTTGGCTGAGGATCATATTTAAAAAGTTTGTAACACACCGCCAATGATAATAATAATGACATACTAAAAATAAATATTATTGGCCAATTAATGGGAGTTACTTTTGATTGTGTTTTTGCGGTATTTCCTCCCAATTCTGTGGTGTACAGTGTGTAACCAATCATATCCCTGGCTTGCGAAATTTGTTCGCTATAATTTTCCACCTGTTTCGGTAAAACGACATCCTGTTGCGTGACAAATTCGTAACTTAATCGAATTCGTTTACCGGTACTGAATGCTGATACTTGTCTGGAAAATTTAAATATCTCATTTTCAATGACTTCAGCTTCATCGTTTATGGGCCATTGTTCGTTTAACAATATATCTGTGTTCACAAGAAGATGAGTTTTTTCGCCAATATCTAATGGCATACTGCGTTTAATATATTCCGGTGAGCGAATACTGGTACTTAAATCAGTTTGGAAAAATAAGGCATGATAACGTTTCTCGGTTTCGGAGTATTTCCAAAATTCAGGAATTAAGTATTCTTCAAAAATTCGGAAAACATTATTTTCCTGGTCGTCTTCAGTACGAATGTCGGCGGCAACCTGTATGCTGGGATAAAACTTGGCAAAAAAATTCAGATAGTCTTTCTCGATTTTTTTAATATCATTGTTTTTGAGATAATTTCGGACATTATCTGCTTTATCACCATAATAAATGGTTTGCAGGCGAAATCGTGTGGCTTGGTCATTATTATTAACTTCAAAGGTTTCAAAAACTTCTTTTTTATTGATCGTGTTTGGTTTAATTGTTGTTAATTTTTCATTACCTGCTTTTATTATCAAACCATGTCCGTAATCCGGTTGATAAATATTTGCCAGATTTCCTGCCTGACCTTTGATTGTTGGATCAAGCCAATATGCTTTTCCTTCATGTTTTACCAGCACAATAACATGATTAAAATCGGTGGGCGAAGGTAATAATAAATCCAGTTGTCGTATTTGTTTGCTATTCACCAGTACAGGATAAACATCAAAACCCAGGTTTTTTAATATGCTCATCAGCAGCATGACTTTATCTTTACAGTCTCCGAAACGCCGTTCCATCACGAGTGAAGGTTGATGTGGTTTATATGAACTGATACCAATTTCAATACCGGTATAACGAATCTGGTCCTGAACAAAATCCAGTGCTGCAAGCAGTTTTATTTCTGTTGATTTATTTTCTAATCCAATATTTACAATACTGGCGATGACATTGTCAGCAGTTACTTGTGGTAATTTATAAAACGGCAAAGCCCAATCAACCACAGCCTGCCAGTTAGGGTGTGCAGAGGTTTGAATCCAAGGGTAGGGGAAATACCAACTGGGTAAGTCTTTGTCCACATGAAGTGCTGGAACATGGGTATTTTCGTAACGATACAATACCAGGCCCTGCTTTTTTTTGGATTGAAATGATTGATTGCTAAGGTGACTTTTGAAATAAACGGGCTTCTCAGGGGTAGTGATAATTTTGTAAAGAACTTGTGCAACAGGCACCGACCACTGCAGATCAAAGCCGCCGAACAAGTTATTTCCCAAGGCAGGATTGTTACCTTTAACGGAATAACTGTATTCAACAATATCTCCTGTTCTAACATCGTCCAGAATGATTGTTGCTGTTTTTCGACCATCAAATAAGGAATATTCCAGATCAACTTCACGTTGGATTATGGAAATTTTCGCACTGTTTAATTTGGATATAACAACACCATCACGAATCAAATTCAATTGATGCAAATTGAGTTGTTGAAAAGCGGGATCAAAGTCAATCGTGATTTGCGAGGCGTCCTGCAAGCCACTCTCATTTAGCACTTGTTGTCGATAATGATAATAATGCTGATATTCTTCTTGAGCGAGATTAACCTGTTGACTAACCAATAAATAACGGGAGCCATTGCTACCTTTATTTGTGTTGTCTGGTGCAGGATTAATGGTTTCTACCCAGTCGGGTTTGGCTGCTTGAATAAATTCAGAATTTGCGTGACAAACGGAGATAAACAAGCAAAAGAAAATAATTGGAATGCTAAGGAAATAATTCACAGGTATGGCTTATATTTTTATTTGTGGTTATGGGGCAGCATGCCATTAATGCTGAGATCTGTAAATTGCTAATCGATCATTACAGATACTCGCCGCTTTGAGTGATTATTGATCAAAACGTGCATGTAAACTTGAAAAATGCGTATTTTTGGCTTTTTGATCAAAGCGTTAGTGAAAAAATAGAAAACGAGATTTCATTGCAGTGTTTGATTAGCAGTTTTTACGGGAAAAACCTTGGCAAACTGTGTGATTGACGAAATAATGTGTAATAAGCAATTCTGCCTCTAAACAAAACTCAGACTATGGGGCTTTGTCAGTGGCTGTCACAGGATTTTGGAGTGTTGCCGGCAAGGATGCCGGCATCAAACACCAGGGACGGTTATTGTGTCTTCAAAATAACGTGACAGCCACTGACAAAACACGATTGCTATCAATTAGCTGAGTTTTGTTTAGAGGCAAGTAACTAATTTTAACTGCCATTATGAATATAGAGGTTATCGTGAGTCAGGATGTTTATGTATTTGAAGTAACTGAAAAGAATTTTGATACGGTTGTTTTGCAAAATTCTGCACAATTACCTGTTTTTGTTGAGTTTATGGGTGCTTGGTCTGGGCCAAGTCTTATCATGTCTGAATTATTTACTTCTCTAGCAAAAGAATTCGCAGGTTTAATGATATTTGCCAAAGTCGATATTGATGAACAAGCTGAATTATTAAAAAAATATCAAATTGAAAATGTACCAACCATGAAGGTGTTTCAACAAGGTGAATGTGTTCACGTTGAAGAAGGTCAATTACAGGAAACAGAAGCTCGAGCTTTATTAAAAGAATTTGGCATTTATCATGAGTCGGATTTATTGCGAGAACAAGCCCGTGAAAAACACCTGGCGGGTGATACCACTTCAGCTATTCTGTTACTCACTGAGGCCATAAAAAAAGATCCAAAAAACACACGTATTGCCATGGATATGGTACAAGTGTTTATTGATATTAAACAATATGATCAAGCCAAAGACTTATTCAATAAAATACCTGAAAATGATAAAAAAAGTGAAATGGGAAAAGCATTAACCGGACAATTGGTTTTCATTGAGCTTGCATCAAAAACAGATGGCACTGAAGAATTAAGCAAGCGTTTGGCTAATGATTCGGATGATCATACCAGTCGATTTGATTTGGCTATTTGTCAAGTTGCAGAACATAATATTGAAGAAGCGATGGATAATCTGTTTCAGATAGTTACACAGGCACCCGAATTTAAAGGTGGCGCAGCGCGGGAAATGATTATCACGCTGATTAGAATGCTTGAGCCAGTTAATCCGGTTTTTGCGCAAGAATACCAGCGCCGCTTGAGTAATATTTTATCGCAATAATAACAATCATAATAAAGGCTGTTAAATGATAGGACTAAATTGTGTTTTCTTTGGATGATTTGATCCAGAAAAAACAATACAAATATGCTTTGCTACATTTAGGTTTTCGACCTTTTTTCTTGGCAGCAAGTATATTTTCCTGTTTTGCCATGTTTATCTGGTTTCTATTGCTGAATAATCAGTTTTCTGGATTGTTTAATATTGCTCCGCAAAATTGGCATGCGCATGAGATGATTTATGGTTTTGCTCTTGCAGTGATCGCTGGCTTTTTGCTGACAGCAACAAAAAACTGGACGAGTATTCAAACTCTGCATCAAACAGCATTGTTGATTTTGGTGTCGCTCTGGTTAAGTGCTAGGTTGATGCCGTTTATGGATGTGAGTTTCAATATGCATCTCATGGCGGTGCTGGATTTTCTGTTTCTTGCTTATCTTATCTATGCCATTGCATCACCTGTAATTAAAGTTAAACAATGGCAGCATTTATCCTTGATCAGTTGCCTGTTGTTTATGTTTGTTGGCAATTTATTTTTTTACGCCGGTGTATTAGGTGTTTTAAAAAACGGAGTTCATTGGTCAAATTATACCGGCTTGTATGCAGTACTCGGAGTATTGTTTATTATGGGGCGGCGAGTTATTCCGTTTTTTATTGAGAAAGGTGTGGATCAGAAAATTACCATCAATAATCGACGTTGGCTGGATATCAGTGTTGCCGTTTTGTTTATTTTATTTGCTATTTTGGATGTGTTTATGCAAATGAATTTAATACTGGTTTTACTTGCCAGTATGTTATTCGTTTTACATGTCATTCGTTTGTTTGATTGGTACCATAAAAGTCTATTTCAAAAACCGTTGCTCTGGGTACTATATGTGGCTTATTGTTTTATGGCGGCCGGTTTTGCTTTAAGTGCATTAAGTTATATTTTTCAGTTTTCTCCTTCGTTAGCATTACATGCCTTCGCTGTAGGAGGTGTTGGCATTATGACTTTGGGAATGATGGCAAGAGTTGCATTGGGTCATACGGGGCGTAATGTGTTTGATCCACCAACTATATTGAAGTGGCTTTTTCTTTTAGTTTTTGTGGCAGCGCTGGTTCGTGTTTTTTTTCCGCTTATCAATAACGACTGGTATCCATTCTGGGTTATGGCATCACAATGGCTTTGGCTGATTGCTTTTTTGCTGTTTGCCTGGCATTACACACCAATGTTAATTAAAGCGCGAGTTGATGGAAAATATGGTTAGGTGGTGTTAAAACAACACCACCCGATAATGATTTAATCTGTGCCGTTGATACCATATCGTTTTCGAATTTCTTTTTCTTGCGCGTCTACTGCTGCTCGATTTAAAACAATCCGAATATTGCCTTCAAGTTCGAATAAATGAAAATCCTGTTTGTTTTTTTGTATAGCATTTTCAATATCGCTAAGGCGTGATATTTTTTCATTATTCACCTTGAGCACGCGGATATTTTCGATTTCGCCGCTATAACCTTTGTTAACCGATGCATCAAACACTTCACTGATAATCACCAGTTGTTCCAAGTCATCATAGCCGTAAATGGTATTGAGATAGTTCTTGAGCCCGGAGGGGACTTTCTCTACCCATTTTCTGCCCCAGTTCCATAAATAACGTTGTTCGACGGCAATAAATAATAAACCACCGGAAACAAGGTAAGGTGTTTGTTGGTCGTACAGCGGTTGGCGTGGAATCAATGTGAGGCGATAGGGTTTGAGTTTAACATTAATTTCCTTAACCTCACCATTGCGTGAAATTTTCAGGGGCAGGATATCACCTACCTGGCGTTTAGCCACATGATAGGCTAACCAAATTCGACCGGTCTTTTGAAATGGAACACGACCATCATTTAAAATTTTATGATGATCAATTTCCAGCAACACATCATCTGCTTGAAGAATGCCGTCTAAACTTCCGTTATGAGCTATATCTCGAATGCGAATACCGCTTTGTGTGTCGTTGAGTTTGAGTTGTGCGCGGGCAGCGGGATTTTCCAACGATTGGAAAAAAGCACTCAATGCGGGCACACCATGAACTTCACCGTCTTCGATATCCAGTAAAAATTGTTGAATAATTGCGGTGGGAATAAAAAAGCCCATACCTTCTGCGGTGGTTGATTTTTGTGTAGATACACCAAGGCATGCACCGGTTTTATCGGAAAATACCGGGCCACCGGAATTACCGGGATTAATTGGAGCATCGGTTTGAACCAAGGGCGCCAAAATGTTGCTGTGTATATAACGCATCACATCAATACGTGAAACCACGCCTTCGGTATAAGAAACCTGTCTACCACCACTGGGATAGCCTACAGTCACAACTTTTTCTCGCAAATCGGGCAATGAGCCAAATTCGATCACTGAAATATTCAGTGCCAAGTTGGGATTAACAGGTTGTAAAAGGGCCAGGTCAATCTGATGGTTAATGGCAACAGCCCTAACTTCGATTTTTTCTTCAACTTCTGGGATTTCCATTTCAATATAGGTGGCATCGGCGACACAATGTGCGTTGGTCAAAATACCTTGTTTGATGAAAAAACCGCTACAAGTGCCTTGTCTGGCCCGGCTTTTTGACCAGGGTTGACTAACATTCCAGCTTTGTTGCGTACTAAACAGTTTAACCACTGCTTTACTGGCCCAGGTGAGATCTGCTGCATATGCCCCCTGCAAGGGTATTAATAGTGTAAATAGAATTAAAAACAGAATGCTGCGTATTGTCACAACGTTGTTCCTTAAAAATATGTATAGGTAAATGGGCCAATGAACTGAGTATGGACATAATACATGATTTATTTGTTACGTCTCCAGTTTCAAAGAACAAATCTTGTTTAAGTTATAAAACGTAAAAAATTTACTAAACGCGATATAATCAAGTAAAAGAATACCTGCTTCTAAACAAAACTCAGCGAATAGTGGATTTGCCAATGACTATCGCCTGATTTTGAAGACACAATATTCCATCCATGGTGTTTGACGCCGATATCCGTATCGGCGACACTCCAAAATCCGTCGATAGTCATTGGCAAATCAGCATATGTCAATTGGTTGAGTTTTGTTTAGAAGCAGGAAAGATTATTCTTAATATATGTCAAAAATTCAGCTTCAATTTAGTATATGTTTCCGTGGATGCCTTATTATGATCATAGACTGTGAAAAATAATCTATTCAGCTATTCTCGCTTCCAGGCAAACTCGCTACTTGAGTTGCTTAGATCACATTATGCATTAAGTCCTGATGCAAATTGTTCATATTATGTGCTTGGACTGCATGACAACTATTTGCTAACAGATAGGCAAGAAAAATACATATGTCGAATATATCGTTCTGATTGGCGCACGGAAGAAGATATTTTATTTGAGCTGGATTTATTGTGTTTTCTGGAACAGCAAGATTGTTCAGTTGTTGCACCTATAAAAAATACCAGCGGAGAAAATTTTATCGTATTGGATGCAGCTGAAGGAAAAAGATACGCTGCTTTGTTCCCATTTGCGAATGGTTATGCACCGGGTAAAGATTTAAATTCGGAGCAAGCAGCGTTATTGGGATTTAATATTGCGAAACTTCACCAGCATGGCAACAAATTTGTTACTCAAAACCAACGTCAAACACTAAATCTTGATTATTTGTTGGATAAATCAATTCTTAGTATAAGAAGTTATCTGACAGAAAGTGACAATCAATTTATTACCTGTCTTGCAAAAAAAATACGCGATAACATATCTGATTTACCTGCCACCAAACCTTATTACACAGTATGTACAGGTGACGTGAATGCCAGCAATTTTTTTATCAATGATGATAAAGAGATAAGGATTTTCGACTTTGATCAATGTGGGTATGGTTGGCGTGCATTTGAAATTGGTAAATTTAACGCATCAATATCTCAGTATTCGAATCGGCAGATATTATTAAACGCATTTATTGATGGTTATCAACAACATTCCAGGTTGAATGAAGTTGAACTACAATCAATTCCGTATTTTACGTTGATATCTCAGCTGTGGGTGATGGCTATACATGTTTATAATGTGAAAATGATTGGCAGCAAATATCTGGAAGCAGATTTTTGGCAACGTCGAATAACAATTCTAAAAAATGAAGAAAACAAATTAAAGAGCCTCTGAATAAGTTTTCTAACGAGTTCAGAAGTTCCCTAAAAGTTATTTGGATAAACTAATGGCTGAATTATTGAAAAATCGTTTTAATGCTGAACTGGTAAATCGTTTGGCTACAGAAATAAAAAAAGAATATCCAGAATTTCAAACAAGAAAATTTAATTCTGATGTGTTGGATGATAATTGGCAGGAGAGGGAACTTAAACAACGCATGCGCCATATCAGTACTGTACTAGCGGAACATTTGCCCGATGATTATCGGAATGCTTTAGCGATATTAAAACCTGTTGCAGAAAACTTTGATGACCTTGAAGCGTTAATATTTCCAGACTTTATTGAATTGAATGGTTTACATGATTATGACGCATCTGTTCCTGCTATGGCGCATTTTACACAGTTTTGCAGTTCCGAATTCCCGGTTCGATTTTTCATCAAAAAATATCCAGAAAAAATGATGCAGCAAATGTTTGCCTGGGCGGATTCGGACAATCATCATGTTCGTCGTTTAGCAAGTGAAGGTTGCCGACCACGTTTGCCTTGGGCAATCGTATTACCTGACTTTAAAAAGAATCCAGAATTAATTTTACCCATCCTGGAAAAACTTAAAAATGATGAAAGTGAGTATGTTAGACGTAGTGTTGCAAATAATTTAAATGATATTTCCAAAGATAATCCAGATATCGTTTTGGACATCGCGGAAAACTGGTTTGGGGAAAACGAAAACATAGATCGTTTATTAAAGCATGCATTGAGAACTTTACTTAAATCTGGTGATGCTAAAGCCATGAAAATGTTTGGCTACACACCATTAAAAAATTTGGTGATTGAAGATCTCACGCTGACTAAACAGGTTAAATGGGGATCGGAACTAAAATTTTCCTTTTCACTTAACTCAAAAAAGAGACTTGGAAAACTTCGAGTTGAATATGTAATCGAGTTTTTAAGGGCTAATGGACAATATAGTCGTAAGGTTTTTAAACTATCTGAAGGTGAAGTGGATAGTTATTGTAAAAACTGGAAAAAAATACATTCCTTTAAACCAATATCAACTCGAAAATATTATCCTGGTTTGCAGTACTTGAATATCATAATCAATGGAAAACAGGTTGCTAGTTCATCATTTATGCTAGATCCTAAAGATTAAGTTTGACATGTGTATTTAAATCTTAATTCTCCGCAGCTTGCTGAGGACACAAACCCGATATAAAAATGATTAAGCTGTAAGGTCGTAAAATCAAGTAAATTGATGAAAGCTCTGGTGTTGGAAAGGTAGGATTCAATGAGTTTGATATTAAACTGATGCTGAAACGCTGGCAATTTCATCTTTCATTTCTTATTATTTTGCGTTTCTAACGGATAAAGTGAAAAAGGATATTTAGATGCCAGATATTGTTAAAGAACTTACTGATAAAGAAAAACAGATAGAAAACGTTCTTAAGCAGAAATTTAGCGAAGAGCAAATGTGTGTGTATTTTCTGACGAAAACCGCTCGTAGTATATACCAGTTTGATGATGAGTTTGTTTTGAATTGGTACCAGCAGATTTTTGAACGCCCGCCAAACGACAGTGCTAACACACGAAAGGAATTATTGCGCGCTTATCTTGAAATGTTAATGTTTGAGAATAAATATCAGTTTCATGTGAATTACTGGATTCGACAACTCCAGGAAGCCATTGTTGATGAAATGGAGGTGTTTTTTAGTGGTTCTCCAGGGCAATAAATAATCTTTACATATTACGGATTAGGATTTCCCACAGATTTTAAATATTCAATCAAGCGCGGTCGATAAGTTGCTGCAAAACGCCCAAACGCTTGTGTATGTTGGCCGTCCGGAATTAGCCATAGCTGTTTGGGTTGCGTGGCAGCTTTATAAAGTTGCTCTGAGTGGTGATGCGGAACGGTGATGTCATTGTCACCATGAATGAACAAAATGGGAGTAGGTTGTATGTCATGAACAATCGACAACGGGCTATAAGCATTTTCCACTGCAAAACTCAATGGCCATTGTAAGGGCCAGGTGATAATCATGGATGACAGTTTTTCACGAAAAATATTTCGGTAATCTGAAAAAGTACTTTCCACAACCACCGAACTGATACCTTGTTTTTCCTGGGTAGCGGCTGTATACATGGCAATTGCCGCTCCCAGGCTTTGTCCAAAGATAATGATGTTATCGGATGTAATATCAGGGCGGGATTTTAGATAATTCAACGCGGCTGTTGCATCCAGATGCATGCCTTGAATTTCTGTTTTACCTTGAGACTTGCCGTAACCACGATAATCAAATAAAAAAACATTTAAACCGTGAGCGGGCATCCAGTAAACGGCACCTAGATGTGTGCTGATGTTTTCTGCATTACCGTGAAAAAAAAGTACTGTTCCCCAGGCTTTTTCCTCGGCAGGTAAATACCATCCGTGTAATGCCATGCCATCACGACTTTTGAAATTCACATCTTCATAATTGATACCCACATCTTTTGGTGTTCTGATTAGTTGTTTTTGTGGATAAAAAAACATGTGGGTGCAGGCTTGCAATAAAAGCAGACTGCCAATTAGCAGGAATATGAGTTTTAATTTCATGTTATTCGACTAAAAATAGACTTGCCAGGACAAACTGGCTTCTGTTCTATAATAGTCGAACATTCGGTGGCGTGAAAGATTGATGCGTAATGTATTTTTTTCGTTAATGCTAAATCGATTTTCCCAACGCAAATCAAATCGTTTGTGTTCGTGGCCAAGAAAATAGCGATAGTGTTGTGTGGAGAGGTGTGAACTCCAGCTTTTATTGATGTGCGTTAGTAAGCCGATGTCGACGCCAGCACCAGCGGCATGTTTGTTGTTAAACTCATCACCGGCTTCAATGATGCCTTCGAATAAGCTATAGAATGCGGTATTCTTCAATGGCGACCATGACATGCCTGGCCCACCCTGAAATCGGCCTATCAGCATATCTTCAGTTTTACTCGTTTGTTTACGATTGAAACCAAAATTCATTTTCCAGGAAATCGGTTTAATAAATCGACTTCTTGGGGCGATGGACTTTATGCCAACAAATGTTAAATCTTGTAACTCAAAATTTTCGGTTTCTTCATAATAACGAGCAGAGAAGGATGCAAAACTTAATTCTGCTCCTTCGGTATAACCTTGTACGGGATCAAGTAAATCATGATAAGCCGGGCGAAAATGCAATTCGGCAAAAGCTTGCTTGTCATCGGAACCTGCTGCTAATGATAATCGACCTGTGTCATGTCCTTGTTCCGGTCGTATTTCAGGTGCGGGAACGATAAAGTCTTTTGCTTGTTTTTGCATTGAACTACGTGTTTTTAGAATTTGCAATTGCCGACTGGTTAAGTCATCTGTGGTGCCTTCAGATAAGCGTTGATATTCGATCAGGTCATATGCGGCATTGAGTAGATTTAATTGTTTTTCAGCCGGTAAGTGATTTATTGATTTTTGTTCAGCTTGCAGGTCCGTTTGCATAAAATTTTGTAGCGTATCTTCCTGTGACTGATCAAATGAAGCCAGGCGGTATTGTAATTGAGTATTTAAGGCGGGTCGGTAAACCACATTATTTAATAATTTTGGCGTGTCTACGGCAATACGTACCATGTCGGTTGGAATGGCCCAATATTTTATTTGTTGAGTTAAATTAAGACCGGGGCGCGCTACGTCCAGCAATGAAAGCAGGTGGTAAGCACAGTTCTCATCAAAAAAATAATAATCGAAATAGGTATAGCGTAATTCCCAAACATGACGCAGTAATTGGCGAATTTCATCGGGTTTGAAGTTTAATTCATATTCCCAGACGTCTCGATTTTCAAGCTCACTATATTCCTTAACCTTCATGTAATAAGGTAAAACAGAAAAGACACCCGGATAACCGCCAAAAATGCCTTTCATGGCAAAGATAATGCCGTTACTTTCTTCCGTACCTGCAGCATAACTGATGGTATAGGCTAACAATCGTGTTCGTTCATCCTGAGTTTTGGCATCAATTCGCAAAAAGGTATGGCCAAACATGGAAGCCGGATTATTTAAATAAGCGGAAGGAAAGATTAAGGTAAGGCCGGCAGGGTCCATCGCCTCAATCCAATCATTCAGGCGTCTGCAGTTTTGCTCCGCAAGCTTTTGCTTATCGAAATTCAGTTGCTGCTTTAGCCAATGGTATCGGGCACCAAATAAACATTGTTTATGCTGTTCTTCAGTTGAAACAACTGGCGGTTCAAAAAAAGCTTGTAAAGTGGCTTTAAGTTCTGCCGAAGGATTAGTTTTCCCATCCGGGGCATTAAAGAATTGTTCTCCATCTACCTGGCTGCTTACGCCTGTAAATAAGTAGTCATCTTTATAATGTAATAAAGCATGCCATTCAGGATTTTCCGCCAGATTGAGCTGTTGCGCTTTTTGTTGCAGCGCTTGCAAATAGTCTGAATCTGCGTAAGCCGAACTGATAAAAAAACAAAAACAATAAATAAGATTACGAAAAGGCATTATTATGAGTATTTATAAAAGACGAACGAACAAAAACCGGCATCTACACAAGTTAGATGCCGGCTTGGAATTGTAACGGAATTAAATGGTTTTTGAGTAAACGGAGAGTTCAGCGTCTGATTTAATCAATGCTAAGATATTGGCACGGATTTTAGGTGCTGATACATCTTCTGATGTGTAGATTTTATCAAAATTGGTTTTAGTCATTTTGAAGAATGTTGATTTGTGGCTTTCTTCTACGCCAATTAACGCAGCAAAAGACTCAAGAGTTTCGCCATGGCCTTGTGACATATCACGTGCCAACTTTTTCTTGTTACCATCGATGAACATGGCAGTTTGCCAGTTTGATGTAACAATACCGTCAGATGTACAACCAGATGTACCTGATGTCATACCAAAGGTGTTAGTACCATAAAGACCATTACTGGTAGCCGCTAAAACTTGTGGAGCCAGGCCTTGTTTTCCGTCAAATACTTTGGAACCCCAACCACAACCACCGACATTATCAACAGCAAAGGTTGCCCCAGAAAATGATACTGCTGCGATTGCAGCTGACATTACAAGCTTCTTCATTAATCTTCTCCATGTATAATTGAACAGTGCCCATTGTGGCATGTTAATGCGTCACACTAATTTATAGTATCAGTATTACACTTATGTCAAACTCAAATTGAATAATCAGCTTGTTTATTTATCGTTGTTGTCCCGGATATTACGATGGAACTGGGATTTGACCATAAACTATTGTCACAGCGTTAAACAAACGTTGATTAGAATACGCGATGTTTGACCCAGTATCTTCGTACTGAATTGTTTTTATTAAAACATATTTTCAGAGTCAGTTAGATTGGATTTAGTTCATTATTTGATTTAATGTAACTAAATTGCCAACTAAGCTGTTTTGGAAATTAACATATCACATCTCGTATGGCGACTAATTACACTCGTTTATATGACCAACGATATAATATACATGAGTTCATATTCTAGGGTGCAGATGCGGCATAAGACAGGCTACAAACTTACAGTGTATGATACCTGGTGAAAAAGGCGGTAAATTGTCGACGTGTTGAGATTATGTGAGTGGTTTTTGAACAAAATCAAGCAGGGGCATCACATCCTTTACGATGGGGTGAAAATCACCCTGCTTGAATAAACCTGAAGCTTAGAAGCGAAACGCAGCCCCAACCGTGATTGTTGTCACGGATAAGCTGTTTTCACCAAAAATATCATTGCTTAATATCTCGTCTTCATAGTCAGAGGTTTCACGCCCAGATATTTCAGCATCTATGGATAAACGGTCAAAGTTGTAACCTATACCCAGTGCGAATAAGGCACCCGAAAAATCCAATTCTTCATCAGAATTATCGTGTTCCCAGGTTTCTGAATACATGCCCAGGCCTATATTTATTTTAAAGCCAGTACGATTAAAGTTACTGCCCCACATTAATCGAAAATCGGTTCCGGATGCTGATATTTCGTCTACTGCATCGCTGTCCATGCTATATAGAAAACCTTTTAAAGCGAAATTTTTTGTAAAAGCATACTGTAATGTCAGAGCGTAACCACTAAATTCAGTCTTACCTAATTCTTCTTCATCAGAGTCTTTTACTCGAATTGTTAATTCGTAAGTAGAAGCGCCAATCGAGAATGGGCGTTTAGTTTCAAATACAGGTTCTGGCGCCCGTCGTGCCGGTCGTGTACGAGGTGGTGGTTGTGGGCTTGCAGGTGCTGCTACCTGTGTGGGCTCTTGCACTGGGATAGGCTTGGGTGTATTGGTCACTTTAGCTTTATCTAACACGGTATAACGCAATCCACGGAAGCATTTATATCGTCCATTGCTGAGTTGTTCGCAGGTATTGCGCATAGGTTCCACGATTGTTTGGCGACCAGCACATTCGGCAGAGGTTTCACAAATTAACTCAAATTCGCGTTTGGCGCGTATTAAGGCTTTTTCTCTAGCTTCACCTTCTGTTGCAGCAGTGGCGACACCACAGGCCAAGACGGAATTATCCTCTTTTATAGAAGCAACTTCGGTACAGGTCCAGTCTTCTTCGGCGTGGGCATTGTTGACAATTACCGAAGCCAGGAGTGCAATCATTGATATTGAAAAAATGTTGTATTTAATTTGTGTTGTCATAAGATTTATTTCTGATGTTGTATCCAAGTGTTAGCCGAATGATAGTTTAGCTAGTAACTTAAGTTTTATGTGTGGGTTTTGTCACACCTTGTGCTATTGCAAAGTATTGAGTTATTTTTATACTAAAATAGCTGATTAATTAAACAAAAGAATGAATTATGCCTTTGTCCTCGTGTGATTTCTTAATATTATCCGGAAAAGAAAGGTAAATTAAAATGGAACTCGTCAAATAAATTGAAACATAGGCGAATAAGTTTAAAAATAAAACAATTATCTTGTGGAGTCAAAATCATAAACACGCTTGGCTACATGTTTGTGTAGATAATGTTTTTATCACAAGGTGATTAGTCGTTTTCTTCAATCGAATAATGTGGTGAAAAGTGAAAATTCCAGTATTATTGTTCTGTTGCATATTTCTTTTTGCTTGTGCGGCCAAAACGGTTGTTAAACAGTCTAGCGAGCAAAAATTTCTTGCAGCTTTTCTTGACGTGCATAGCTGGCATTGTGAGCAGTCGTATAAAAATCCGGCTGAGTTAGTGGCAGCCTTGCAAAAAGACAAACGCTTGAAATCATCAATGGAATTTCAAGGCGTATATGAGGCTATATTATTTGAGACCAGTTTTGCGGTTAGCGTTGATGATGCTGGTTGCACAACAGATGTTTTGTTAAAACCAAGTAACCAGGATCGAGCGTTATTTGATTTTGAATCACTGAACGCTCTGTTATTACAACGTGGATACAAAGCAGTTGGCAAAGTGGCTGATAAACAGGAAACTGGGCCGAACGCATTACCGATTAATTTGCGACAAGCGAAATATCAACTCAGCAGTGGGGAAAACGTTTATTTGACTTTCCCCTTGGATAATCAAAATAGTTTTTATATGACCCTGCTTGTCCAAATGTCTGTTGAAAAGTGAGCATGGTTAATTTTTACTGCGTTAAAAAGGAGGGAAGTAAAAGTCTTCCCGCCTGAAAACTTAAAACCCAAGTTAATTTGTGCTATAAAAACGCTCTTCTTCCATAAATTCATTTCCGTTATCATCATATTCATATTCGCGCATGCGGGTTAATACATTGCTGACTGGGTCATATGTATATTCTCGGTATGAATGTGGATCTGCTGTACTATTAATGATAGTTTCCCATTCCGAGCGGGTTTTTCCTGGCTCATTGTTTCGTCGGGATACGGAATAAGTTGTGCGTTTACTGCGTCGACCGAGATTATCGTATTCATAAACCCGTACACGGTAAGCCAGGTCATCATCATCAAATAAGATTCCATTCTGACCTTCGCCAGCATCCGTGCCATACCAGGACCAACTTCTTGTGCGTATACCGTTTTCCATGTCCCTGGTGTGATATACCCTTACTTTGTCGTTGTTGGGTGCAGGATTACCATTAGCATTCAAGTCTACGCCATCATCACCAACATCACTGTAAAATATATGCCGATGTTGAAAATTACCACTGAAATCATTGCTCACGGCCATGGCGTGATTCATTTCCATAAGCGACACATGTCTTAATGAAAAATCGTTTTCCGGATTGCTTGACCACAATGCGCCATTATCCCTGTCATTGGCTGTATAATGAAACGTAATTTCATGGTCACCTTCTGTAAGATCTGGTGTCCAGTAACCTGATAGTGGATCATTAAAGTAATCGGTATCGCCGTTGTCCCGATAAGATGCATTGGCGACAACAATTCCGTTTTCGATAATCTGTGCTTGATAATGTTCTATCACACCACTGGCATCGGTTCGATATCGTGAGACGTTCCGCCCATTCAGTGTTGTATCGTAATAGTCGATTCTATCTATAATGCCGTTATCTTTAGCGCCATCATATCGAGTACGTTTACTGCGACGATTAGTTAATTGATTAACTTCGGTAATTGTTTCTCTTGTGATGGTACCGTCAGGTTCAAAATCCAGTCGGCGTACTTCATGTGCATGTGCTGTAGTAAAGCTGTAGTGAATGGAGTGCATTCCATCTTCAACCGGTGTGCCATTTTTTAGTTTAACTCCTGCAAGATGAATATGATAAGTTTGCCCTTGTGCCAAGAGTGAATTGGGAATAATGGTAATTTGCTTGGAATTTTCATTAAAATTTACCGTACCAGAAATTACATCCATATTATTATCTTCCAGCGCATCATCGTCGCTACTTGTTTCTCCCATATTATGGTTTTCGCCTGGCATAAGGTGCACAGTGTCTTTGGTGACTGTGTTCATATCAAGGTCTTCCATAACTGCAATGGTGATGCTGGGTTTGACACTAACACCGGTTTGATTAGACGACGGAATGCTGTTATTAGTGTCCAGGGTCAGAGTAACCGGTGTTGAGTTTCCTAGGCTATTCGTGTCTTCACTACAGGCTGTTAATATCAAAATCAGATTGATTGCTGATAAGGTAAATATTATTTTTACACGCACATTAGTATTCATGTTTCCCTCCCCGAGGTTTTAAAGACAAAAATAACATTGAAATTAATCCTGGATGAATCGTTATTTAAAGTTGTCATTCGGCAGACTGCTTTGTCTTCATCTTCAATCAGGCAATTTTTGAGAATGCTATCTTTAATATTTTTACGTGATAATTTTGTTATTAGTTGATCGAAAACAATGTAGGTGATTACTAATGAATTATTTGTTAATTTTTGTCGCGTTATGTATCAATTAGTTTGAATTTTTATGTTATGAGATAGAAAAACCTTCTGAGTTAAGCATTGTTCTATTTCTTTTGTCAGTATTGTGCTATGTTTTTTGTGGGAAGAAATTGATGTGATTGGGAGATACGAAATACCATGTCGCAAATAAAATGGGGCATTGTTGGTTGTGGCGCCGTAACTGAAGTAAAAAGCGGACCAGCATTTTACAAAACCCAGGATTCCAGTTTGCATGCCGTAGCAGCTCGAAATAAGTTAAAAGCAATTGAATATGCCAAACGCCATCAAGTAACCAGGGTTTTCGATACGGTGGAAGAGTTGATTCTTAGCCCGGATATTGATGCGGTTTATATTGCCACACCACCTTCCAGTCATATGCCATTGACCTTAAAAGTAGCAGCTGCGGGTAAACCCTGTTGTGTGGAAAAACCCATGGCGATGAATTACACCGAATGCGAAAAAATGCTTGCGGCATTTGAAAAAATTCAACAACCTTTATTCGTTGCGTATTATCGTCGTTCGCTACCACGCTTTTTACAGATTAAAAACTGGTTAAATGAAAAACAAATTGGTGAGGTTCGTCAAGTAAACTGGTTGTTCGCCAAACCTGCAAATGAATTTGATTTACGGAAAAAAACTAACTGGCGTACAGATCCGAAAATTGCCGGTGCTGGCTATTTTATGGATTTGGCTTGCCATGGCTTAAATCTTTTTCAATTTCTGTTAGGTGATATTGTTGCGGCAAAAGGCTTTAGTCAAAATCAACAACAACTATACGACGCTGAAGATGCCGTTTCCGCTTGCTGGTTATTTGCAAACGGAATATTAGGTTCAGGTAGCTGGAATTTTGCGGCTTACCAGCGGCTGGACGAAGTACAAATAATCGGCGATAAAGGCAGAATTGTTTTTTCCATGTTTAACGATCAGGCTATAAAACTAGAAACGGAAAAACACAGCAAAAGCATGGAAATCGCCAATCCAGCACATGTTCAATATTTTCACGTCCACAATATGAATCAACACCTTCGGCAAAAATCCACACATCCCTCATTAGGGGAAAGTGCAGCGAGAACCAATTGGATAATGGATAAAATTCTCGGAAATAGCGAAGTGGTCTGATTGATAATCACTCAGTTCCCATGTAAATGTTATTAATAAGTCGGGAATAAAGAATACTCATGAAAATAAACTGTTGGCAGCAGGGATGCTGCCGTCAAGCTTACACGGGCGTATTCACAGCGTGTTTATTTTCATGGGTATTCTTGGTTTCCGCTTCCTTAGTATGTTTTGTCATCTATTTCAGCTAATCTTGGTCTTTTGGGATTATCTGTCGAAACAAAGAATTCTCCACATTTTGGTATAATATGTATAATTATTAGCCAAGTGGAGGCGCAAGCGCAAAAGGCAGATTAATTTCTGTTAGTTTAATTTAATCTTAATTCTCCGCAGCTTGCTGCGGACACAAACCCGATGGGGTTTCCAAAGGGGAGAAGCGAAGCTCTCCCCTTTGGTCGTCAACGGAGTGCATACTCCGTTGACGATATAAAATTGATTCAAAAACGATTAAAAATCTACCAAACAATCCACTTGACCTTTATGTAACTTCCTAAGAAGATTGCCGCACAAAACCAATACACTAAGCTTCCCTGGAGTACAAAAAATAGATGAATACCAAGGCTTCAACCTGGCGAGATAACTTTATCGCCTTGCGCAGTAACAAATTTTTCGAAATGACGGTGATAGCCATCATCATTCTGTCTGCCATGATGATCGGTGCCACAACCTATGATATCGATCCTAACTGGATGACAGTCTTAAAAATCATGGATATTGCTGTCACCTTGTTTTTTCTGGTCGAAATAATTATTCGTATGGTTGCAGAGGAACGTATTCGTGACTTTTTCAAAAATGCCTGGAATGTTTTCGACTTTTTTATCGTAACGGTCAGTTTAATTCCCATTGATGAAAGTGAAATGGTTTTACTTGCACGCTTACTGCGCATTTTCCGCGTGTTACGTTTGATATCCATGATTCCAGAATTGCGGGTACTGATGGATGCACTAACCAAAGCTATTCCGCGCATTGGTTATGTGGTTTTATTAATGTTTATTATTTTTTATATTTTCGCCGCAGTGGGCAGTTTTCTATTTGAAAAGGTAAATCCGGTTTTGTGGGGGGATATCGCCATATCCATGCTGACCTTATTTCGGGTCGCTACTTTTGAAGACTGGACCGATGTAATGTATGAAACCATGGCCACGCATCCCTGGAGCTGGGCATATTATCTCGTGTTCATATTCCTGACAGCATTTGTTTTTCTTAACATGATGATTGGTGTGGTTTTAGACGTTATGAATGAAGAACACGAAAAAATGAATCGAGAACTCGGTAAGGGGGAAGCGGGCGAAGTGCATTGGATTAAAGAGCATACTGAAAAAATGGAACAGCGCATGGAACGCATGGAAGATATGCTTAAGCAGCTTTCCGACGTGCAAAAAAACCGATAATTAATCCTAACGTTGCATAAAATATTGGATTAACCCAAAGCTTGCAAACTTAGCGTTTATTCATCGCTGCATGTTGTTCTTAAAAACCGGCCCATCGTGGCCGGTTTTTTTATTTCTGTGCCAGAAAATCAATAATTAGACTATTATTTGTGTGCAATTGAACACAGTCCGGGAATTAATTTCCCATTGTATGGAATAAATCCACCATAACACCGCACTATATTTTTAAAGCACATACTATGTTTTCCAAAAAGAGCAGAAAATTGAAGATTTTTAAAAAACGAAACCTTAAAACACAGTTTGATGGCTGGATCAGTGAACATAACAGTTCACTCTATAAACAAGCATTCTGGATGACTGGCAATAGGGATACCGCCATGGATGCGGTTCAAGAGACGTTTTACCGAGCTTGGCTATCCATCGATAAGCTCAATGATACGGAGAAAGTATTTCCCTGGCTGTTAACCATATTACGCCGAGCTGTTTATCGTGAACAACGATGCCAGTATCGCCATGCTGAAGTGGTAAATCAACTAATGGAACTACAAACAGATACGTCAGCTTCAGATGCTTATTCCTCATTAGCAATATATGACATGTTGGAAAGTGTCTCCATGAAACATCGTGAAATATTTTTATTATTCCATTTACATGGTTTTAGTTATGAAGAAATTGGTGAGAATTTACAGATTCCCAAGGGTACAGTGATGAGTCGATTGGCTCGGGCACGAGAAGCATTACAAAAACTTGATCAGGAGAGTGAAAGTAAAGTGATTGATTTAAACCTGATTAAGCGAGGAAAGCGTCATGAAGCATGAAAAAGAAATTACACACACACTAAATGATATTGAAACCCCTGCGGAATTAGAAAATAAATTACGTAAGAATTGGCAGTCGCAATTAAAAACTGAAGAGCAATCAAATAACTATTGGCGCCCTGGGTTAGCCATTGCTGCGAGCTTTATGTTACTCATGTTTATCAGTTTTAATGCCATAAAAACGCCAGCAATAATTGATGCAGCGGCTAGGGATATTCTCACTGATGCAAAGTCTGATATTGGATTGTCAGTGTCTGAGGAAACATTGTTAAGCATGTTTGATATTCGGTTTCCTTCTGAAATTACACCCGTCAAGATGACGAAATTTTGCAATATCGATGGCCTGAAAACAGCGCATATACAAGTTAAAGGGCAGGAAAAAGGTGAGGTCCATTTTTTTGTTAAGCAGGGGGAATTTAATACTGCATTTTGGCAACAGCAACAGGGAGAAATTTCCGAAATGCCCTGGAAAATAATTAATACCGATAATGATTTGTCTGTGCTTGTTTTGCATTCAAAAGATATGAATTCAAAAAATGTTGATCATATGATTAATCAAATGTTTTTTGCTTGAGTTACTTACTTAAAATACTAATGATGGGGACTATACAATGAAAAATATTATGAAATTTAAAAAAATTTATCGAACAGGCTTAAGCTCGATTATGTTATTTACAAGCGTCACAGCATTTGCGACTGATCAGTACTTTCCAGAAGATATTTATGCCACTTTGAAAGACTCCGGGCAAATTGCAAAATATTCCGGACAACAGATATGGCAGGGAAAACCGGTAATGCTTTATAACAGCGTTACACCTGATGCAAAACGTTTGGTTGTGAGTAGCCCTAAACTGAGAAGTATATTTATTTTTGATACCGCGACCGGCAATATCCTCAGCCAGGTAAAAGTCGGTAAAGCATCCAAGGGATTAAAAATTTCTCCCGATGGTAAGCAGGTATATGTGGCCAATGAGGGTGAGGCTTCTGTCAGTGTCGTCGATTTAAATAGTTATAAACTGATTACCACAATCCAAACAGAAGACATGCCACATAATATTCGTTTTAGCGATGACGGAAAATTGGCTTATGTGACTTTGCAAGGGGGTGCCGGTTTAGGTGTGATCGATACTAATTCTCACAAGGTACTTAAAGTCATACCCATTCCTGGTTTAATTGGCCCACATAATCTTGATATTTCAGCAGATGGAAAAACTGCTTTTGTGCGTGATACATCAAACACCGTTGCGGTTTTGGACTTGCAAACAGAAAAAGTTAAAAAAACAATCTCTGTGGGACAAGGGCATGCTGGCATTGATGTGATTCCTAATGGAAAATATGTGGTAACCGGTGCAATTGCTGATGACATCGTAACAATTATTGATGCTAAAACGTTGGATGTTGTTAAAAAAATTAAAGTGGGATTTGGACCGCATGGTGTTCGAGCCAGTAAAGATAGCCGTTGGATATATACGGTGGTCACTGCGGATGAAAAGATGGTGGTAATTGATACAAAAACATTGGAAGTTGTTAAAGAGTTTAGTGTTGCCAGTTTTCCATTTTGGTTGGCAGTGAATGGAAATCCATAATACAGTTGGCAGTCAGGGAATAGCTTTATAATTTTATTTAAATCAACCTGGACTACTAATACCACATAGTCAATAGATGGATACATTTCGATTGCTTGATAAAATTGTCGAATGTATCCATCAATTATTGTTTCTTATTGAAATTATCTGTTTGTATATCTTGTTTCCTTATTTCATATGCTGTGAACTTGAGTTTCATGACCCGCCTGTATAGACTTATCCCATAACAATCAGCAGCAACATTTAACGCGTGCCGATTTCGAAGTAAATATAATCAATTTTCATGATTTTCTACCAACTATTAATAGAGTATGGCAATTTATTATTAGAAGTTAAATATGATTAACAATAATTTGGGTGGTACTAATCTGATATTCGAAAACAACGAAAATTATTCTGAAATTCTTGTCGAAACTTGCCCCACTGCGCTCATTGTTATCCGAGAAACTCATGTTCTGTTTGTTAATCCTGCCTGCTTAGAAATGCTCGGATATGATAAAAACTCTGATATTCGTGATGTTAGCTTATTTGATCATATAGCACCCCAGTGTCGTGATGAGATAATGGATAAGCTCATCAGGCGAGCCAGGGGCGAAGATATTCCCATGAAATATGAAACCTGGGGATTGAAAAGGGATGGAAGCACTTTCCCTGTTGAGGTAGACGTTAAGGTGTTGGATTTACCAGAAGGCAAAACCACATTTGCTTATATAACTGACATCTCATTGCATAAGCAAATTGAAAGTGCGCTTGAAAATTCAGAAAAAAAATATAAAGAATTGGTTAACGAAGCATTCAGTTTAATCATCCGCTGGGATGTTAATGGCAAGGTGACGTTTTTCAATGAATATGCACAACAACTTTTAGGTTTACAGTCATCTCAGATTGTAGATCGAAAAATAGACAATATTGAAGAGGCTAATACTTGTTCTCTACCCCCAGGCCTCAAACAGTTAATGAGAAAAGTTGGAGCTAATCCGATAAACGCTGAATACACAGAACAAAAGCATAAAAATTATCAAGCAGAAGATATTTGGATAAGCTGGAGAAACAAACCGGTTTTTGACGAAAGTGGTGAACTGTTAGAAGTACTTTCTGTTGGCATTGACTGCACAGAAAGAAGAAAAGCTGAAGAGAAAATTTATCAATCACAGGGGGAACTCAAGGCCATTCTTGATAGTTTGCAAGATACCTACTATCGGGTGGATCTGCAAGGGCTTGTTGATCGGGTTTCCCCTTCGGTTGAGCAACTACTAGGCTACAGTCAAGAGGAAACCATTGGTATTCGGTTAGCTGATTTATATGTTGATCCTGATGGCAGAAATAAATTTCTGAAAAAACTGCAGGAACGTAAAGGGCAGTTAACAAACTATCAGGCGCAAATTCGTCGCAAAGACAATTCGGTCATCTGGGTTTCAACTAACGCGCATTACTGTTATGACAAACAAGGTAATGTAATTGGTATTGAAGGTACCACACGAGATATTACAGCATCAAAAAATATGGAGGTTGAGTTACGACAAAGTACAGCCCGATTTAAATCAATTTTTAACGCAATTTCAGACGCTGTGGTTTTTGCCAATACTGAACGAAAAATCAGTCTGATTAATCCGGCGGTAACACGTATTTTTGGATATAGTTTCGACGAACTGAAAGGATATACTACGGAAAAACTCTATGCCAGTAAGCAGGATTATCTGCAGCAGGGTAAAAAAAGATTTCGTGTTAAAGCGGATACTGGGCAACAATTGTATGAAGTGCCTTACCAACGTAAAGATGGTTCAGTGTTTACTGGTGAAACATTCGGTACAAAAATACAGGATGAAAGCGGTAATGTGATTGGCTTTATTGGCATCATTCGTGACATCAGCGAACGGAAACGATTTAATGAGCGTTTACGTTTGAGCCAGAAAATATTTGAAGACGCTGGTAAAGCTATTTTAGTGACTGATGCAGATCAAAAAATCATTGAAATGAATGACGCGTTTTGTGAAATCACTGGATACCGTCGTCAGGAACTGGTTGGTAAGTATCCACAAAATTTATATTCTTCACGTCATGATGAAGAATTTCAACAAAACTTGTGGGATAAACTAAAGCATTCCGGTTTTTGGCAGGGTGAGCTCTGGCAACATAAAAAAGAGGGAGAGGAATACCCCAACTGGGCCAGTTTCAGTGTGGTAAAAAATGAACATGGTAAAGCAAATAACTATGTCGCGGTCTTTTCTGATATATCGGCCATAAAAAAAACGGAAGAACGTCTCGAGCAATTAGCGCATTACGACCAACTAACTGGCATACCCAATCGTATGCTATTTCAGGATCGCTTACATTCCGCTGTTGCGCGAGCTAAACGCCATAAAGACAGTATCGCAGTAATGTATGTGGATCTCGATGGATTTAAACAGGTTAACGATACTTTAGGTCATGTAGCCGGTGATAGCTTATTGAAGAAAATTGCCAACAAGTTAAAAAACTGTGTACGTGATGAAGACACAGTGGCCCGATTAGGAGGCGATGAATTTGCAATCATCATCAATGAATTACAAGGTACCAGTTATTTACGTAGACTGGCTAATCGGGTTGTTGAGGAATGCTTTAGTGCGTTGAGTTTTGAAGGCAGAGAGTTACATGTTTCTGGTAGTGTGGGTATTGCAACTTATCCAATGGATGGAAATAACGAGACAGACTTGTTAAGAAATGCTGACCAGGCCATGTATCATGCGAAACAAAAGGGCAAAAACACGTATCAGTTATTTGATTCAAAAATGAATGAGCAAATGATGAGTCGCATTCATCTCGAATCAGATTTACGTTATGCAATTACTCATGGTCAGTTGTTTATTCAATACCAGCCAAAATATGATCTGAAGAAAGGCAAGGTAGTTGGTGTTGAAGCATTAACACGTTGGCAGCATAGTGAACGTGGTTTGGTGCAGCCATTGGACTTTATTCCCATTGCCGAAGACTCAGAACTCATAATTTTACTGGGTAAACAAGTGCTAAATATTGCCTGTCAAAATGCAAGATGCTGGTATGACAACGGTCACCACAATTTACCGGTATCCGTGAATATTTCTGCTCGACAATTCAAACGCGATTTCTTCATTCGGGAAGTTCGCACTGCATTGGTGGAATCTGGTCTGCCCGCGAATTTGCTGGAAATTGAAATCACCGAAAGTTTATTGATGGATGACATTGAAAATACCATTAATATCCTGCAGGAGTTAAAAACTATGGGGGTCAACATTTCGATTGATGATTTTGGTACCGGCTATTCTTCGCTTAATTATTTAAAAAAATTACCGGTGGATACACTGAAAATCGATAAATCTTTTGTTATGGATATTGCCAATGATGATGACGATCGAGCGATAATATCCGCCATTATATCCATGGCAACTAGCCTGAATCTAAGAGTGATTGCAGAAGGTGTGGAAAATGAAGAGCAGCTGGCATTTTTAAATAGCCGTAATTGTCATGAAATTCAAGGTTATCTTTTGGCTAAGCCGCTGAATTTTGAGGATCTGTATGCCACAATCGAAGCAATTGAAGAAAAGCACCTCCTTGAGCAAGTATAAAATATAACCAGATTGGGCATCGACGAGAATATCTAACTGATTTTCAGCTGTAATTCCCCTAAAAATTGTAAAAAATAATCAAGTTCACTCAATTATTGCCGATCTTATTTTCGTCGCATGAAACTCGTTTGTTCGTGCGTCATGTCAATAACTATTACTCGGTATGCCCGTTAGATGCCTTGGAATATTTCAGTGAATGCGAGGGATAAAATGTTTGGCAAAAAGAAGCCCAATTCAGAGCTCGATGAGATTCGTAGAAAAAACGATCAACAAGCCGCTTTGCTCGACGCAATAAACCGATCCATGGCTGTCATCGAATTTCAGACAGATGGAACCATTGTTAGCGCCAACGAAAATTTTCTCTCAACAGTTGGGTATAGTTTGGATGAGGTTAAAGGTAAACAACACCGAATTTTTTGTGAACAGACTTATGCGAATAGTGAGGAATACAAACAGTTCTGGCGAGATTTGAATAAGGGGGAATTTATAAACGGACGGTTTGATCGCCGACACAAGGATGGAAGTGTAATTTGGCTGGAGGCCAGTTATAACCCGATCTATGATTCTCATGGTGTCGTAACGGGAATAGTAAAATTTGCTTCAAATATTACTGATCGTGTTGAGCAGGATATGGAGCGAAATAGTTTTATTAGTGCAATCAGTCGATCCATGGCTGTTATCGAATTTAATTCCGACGGTACGATTATCACTGCTAACGATAATTTTCTGCAAGCTACAGGTTATGGTTTGTCGGACATTCAAGGGCAACATCATCGAATGTTTTGTGATCCGGAAGAAACAGCTAAACCAGCGTATCAGGAATTTTGGGACTCTTTGGCGCAGGGGCAATTTTTCTCCGGACAGTTTCAACGATTCAATAGCAAGGGTGAGGTTATCTGGTTGGAAGCAAGCTACAATCCCGTGCTTGACGCCGAGAATAAGGTTAAAAAGATTGTTAAAATTGCAGCCGATATCACAAAGCAAGTGGAGAATAACCAAGCAGAATCTGAAGCGGCACAAATGGCATACAATATTGCACAAGAAACTGACGTATCAGCGCGTGACGGCAGTAGTGTAGTCGACGATGCAGTGCGTGTTATCGGTAAATGTGTGGAAGAAAATCGATCTGCAGCGGAACACATTCAATCGCTAAATGATCAGTCTGAACACATTGCTGCGATTGTTAGTACCATTAGTAGTATTGCTGATCAAACCAATTTACTTGCCCTCAATGCAGCAATTGAAGCCGCTCGAGCTGGTGACCAGGGGCGTGGCTTTGCTGTGGTTGCTGATGAAGTGCGTCAGCTCGCTGCCAGAACCAGTAGTTCCACCTCTGAAATTGCTGAAGTAGTCAACACCAATCGGGATCTTGCCAAAGTTGCTGTATCCAGCATGGAAACCAGTGTGCAACAGGCTGAAGAGGGTGCGTCTTTAGCGAATCAAGTAGGTGAAAAAATTCGCAGCATACAAGACCAGTCGCAACAGGTGGTTAGTGCTATAGGTCAATTATCTTCTACTTTAGAAGACACGAAATAATACTTACTTTTTCGTATAACTAAACACACCATCCCAATCAGCTGTTGGTTGGGATGTTTCAAAAAACTCACATCTTTTGATATATTCACGATAAATAGATTGCGATTCGGCGCGATCCAGAAACAGAAACATTTCTTTTGCCTGTCGCCATTCTCTTGCACGATACTTTTCCAAAGCATCTTCATAGAGTCCAATTCTTTTTAGGCAGTCTTCATCGATCTGCTGTTGTTTACCCATGGGTTGATAAATACTGACCGGTTCAGTTTTTCCAGCAACACGAACTCGATCAAGTTCACGAAAAATATAATCAGGACACGCTAATTTGGTGCTTTCGCTAACAATCAATGGGGTATTGTATTGTTTGGTTAACGCTTCCAAGCGAGATCCAAGATTCACCGCATCACCCAGCACAGTGTAAGACATGCGAAATTGAGAACCAATATTACCCACATACATAGGGCCAGTGTTAATCCCAATGCCTATATCAAGCAATGGCCAATTGTTTTCCTGAAAGATCTGTTCTTGATTCTTTAACTGTTCTAGCATATCCATTGCTGCTTCAACCGCAAGTTGTGCATGATTTTTATCATAAATTGGTGCACCCCAAAATGCCATGATTGCATCACCAATGTATTTATCGATGGTGCCCCGTTGTTGTTGGATGGCCTTTGTCATCGCTGTGAAATAACAGTTCATCATGCGAGTCAGGTCTTTGGGCCGCATGTTTTCGGAAAGTGAGGTAAAGCCGCGGATGTCTGAAAATAATACTGTCATGTCGCGGGTTTGGCCCTCGATACTGTCACTGGCCTGATCACCTAACTCATCAACCAATTCGGGTGGAATGTATTGCCGAAACACTTTGGTTAACTGTCGTTTGCTTCGATTTTCAATAAAGTAGGAATACAATAAGTAATAAACAAACAGGCTACCAAGGAAAACCAGTTGCGTAGCGATGGGTAATACCAGATGCAACTCCTGCCAGGCATAATAAGCACTATAAGTGACAATAAAAGCGAGAAACAGGCTGCCAAAAATAAATCGACCAAAACCTTGTCTAGAAATGATAAATGCCATGCATAACCAAACAATTATAATACTAACAATCAATACACCATTTACATAAGCCGGGTTTTTTTTAATACTTTGGTCGAAAATACCAGCAATTAGATTCGCATGAACTTCAACACCAGGATAAATATTTTGTACAGGTGTGGAACGAACGTCCAGCAAACCTGCCGCTGTTGTTCCCACTAAAATCATGGCACCTTGCAATGTATCCAGAGATGCAGTGCGATTGAGAATATCAATCGCTGAAATATATTCGAAACTGCCATAAGGCCCGCGATAAGGTACCAATGCAGCACCTCGTTCATCGACAGGTATTCTAAATCCATCAACTTCAATTTCTTCCAGGCCAAGGTTTGTCTCGTTGTCGGCGTATTCGTCAGCAATATATAAATTCAAGGGTGGAAAATCCAGCATGCTGCGAATCATCGCCAAAGAAAGCGATTCATATAATACCGCGCCGTATTGCTGAACCATGGGAATTGCCCGAATTACACCGTCGTCGTCAACAATGGGTAAGTCTATAAAACCACCGTGTTTGGCGTTATTTTGTAATAATTCAAGATTGCTACCATAACCATTGGTGTTTACAAATGGAATTTTCAAACTGTCATCATCCAATAAATAAACAGGATCGGGCAGGGCGCCCACTTCCATACCGACTGTATCCTGGCTTGATGAATGGGTGAAGAAATATCCCAATACCACATTACGATTTTTGATTGCTTTTGCAAATATTTCGTCATATTCGAATTGGGGTTTTAGCGTTTGTAACGTGGTTTTATATTGTTCATTATTTTTTAGCTGGTTTGCTGCCAGGTTTTCCATGACTTTAAGGCCAGAGCTTTCATCTTTTTCTGAAAACAGAATATCAAATCCGACAATTTCAACTTGATAGTCATCAAACAAATTGTTGATCATTTCCGCCAGAATATGCCGACTCCAAGGCCAGCGACCAATGTGTTCGAGGCTTTTTTCATCAATATCAACAATCACAATACGTTGATCGACACCGGTTTGCCTGCTGAGATTTATACGGAAATCATAAGCCTGTTTTTCCAGACTTTTTATCAAAGGCAAAGAAATCATACCTGTACTGTATGCCAAAAAAATTAATAGCAAGACAGTGCTGAATAGATGACGTAAAAATGTGGTTTTATCCATAATCGAGGCTGTAAATGATTACGGATAGTTAGCGGCAGGTAGTGGTGAAATCTAAAGTGCCAATCAGTACTCCTTAGGCGGTAAATTCTTAGTCAGTAAAAATCAGTGACCAGCCTTGTTTACGCGCCTGCTCTCGACTATAGGAAACACCATGAATCTTAACACCCTGGGCATCAAGTAAACTGATGACACCACCTTTATTGCTCAGTTGCGCGCCTTTGCCATCCAATTCAACAAGCATTGTTTTACCGGGTAGCAACTGAGTGCTTGCAATTTTACTTTGCTTTTTATTGCGATCAACAATAACCCAGTTTGTTAAATCCACCGCTGCGGGTGTCGTATTAATTAAAGTGATTGTTTCATGGCCAGGATCGCCACCAACTGGATTTACCAAAGCAGCAATGATACGAATATGCGCATCAAGATCACCGGGTAATGGCGTGGGGCTTGGGCCGGGTGCAGGGGCTGGCAAGGTATGGCCAGTTGCATCATCGGTATGCCAGGATTGGGATTGAAATGCGAGAAATAATGCCACCCACTGTTCTGGCCAACGTAATTCACCCTGATCATCACAAATTACGGGGAAATGAATGATTAATGCACCATCCTGCCATACACCGTCGTCTTTGACAAAGTTACCGACATTGCCTTGGTTCATGTGTATGTCATGAATACCATTGCCCGGTAAAAAACCAAAATATTTATCTTTTTTTCGGGCTTCAGGCCCCCAGCGTTCGCCAAAAGCGTAAATTTCTGCATCTTCATCGGCTATTGCTCGCTCAATATAAGCATGAATTTTTTCGTTTAAATCATTGTCGGGGCCGGGAATATAGTGCGCCAATGGTTTTATGTTTTGTGCATCAAAAAAGTTGCCTCGAATATAATCAACTGATCTGCCGCCTGCGATGCTTTCGAGTAAGGTAAATCCTGGAGATAAAGGCTTTAGATCATCAATAATTGGATGCTTGAAATCATCTTTTATTAGGTAAAGTAATTCAGAGGGTGCGAGTTTGGACTTAACATTAATTGCAATTCGATAATCGGTAGTATCGTCTACAATATGAATTTGATAGTGTGGACTTCTCCCCAGGCCAATACGACTGGAAATAGGTCGACCTTTTAACACGCCGTAATTTTTTAATGGCATAGCACTCTCCCTGAATTATTTTTATCATTATTTTGAGTTTAGTTCAGATACGCTTTAGGTGCCAATGAGATTATCATTGCGGTGTTATTCAATCTGGGAAAGCTAAGTTTGTTGCGGGATTGGCGGCTAGGGAGTATGTTTGACCTCAATGATCTGTTAACGAACTAAACGTGCCTGCCCATGCCGTTGTCGAAATTGCATTTTACGTGGGCCTTTTCGCGCAGCTTTTTGAACCAGTTCATCAATGTCGTCAACTAATTTTTCACGTTGTTTTTCAGTTAAAAGAACATTTCGAGCAATTGCATGTCTGACATTTGGATCTGCGTCATCAACACAATGCTGAACTTGTTCATTGGTTAAGTCGTTTCGCTTGGCAATACTTAAACGAATAACATAATCATCGTCTTTGATTAAGATTTCAACTTCGTTTTTAGATAAATCTGCGCGCCTGGAAAAGTAACAACGAATGACATTCCATTGATCACAAGCGATATATTTTCTATATTCACTAGGAATATTTTCTGCCAGGGCCATGTCAATTCTGGCCTGTAAGGGCAGCGATTTATATTGTTTTTCCAATTGATTCATAAAGCAAAACTCTAATTATTTATTAACAATAATTCAATACGTAAATGTAACTTCGAATTATAGAGAAAAATACCAGATGTTTATATCGTTGATTAACAAACGGCGTATATAACAATGTTTGTAATCACAAAACATCATCGGAATATAATATTAAGTTCAGGCACTGGATAAAAATTCAGATTTTTAATTTCATATATCAAATGGTAGACTAGAATGTGATTGCGAGAGAGGCAAATCAATTTAACTAATTGTCGTGATATTCTTCAAAATGGCAATTAAAATATGAGAAAGCCATGATTTTCCGCTGTTTGTGCTAACAAGGTTTTTTATGATTCGTTATTCATAAAAGAAAAACACCCCTGTCTACGAGGATAAAAAAATGAAAATAAGAAGAAAGTCTGTCATACATGTCTTCGCTTTATTTATTGGAATGTGCTTGAGTTTTACATCATTAACAGTTTTTGCACAATGTCCAGAAGGAAAAACTGAAGTTTCTATCACTTTGCCAAATGGTTCAATAAAACCCATCTGTATTGATAGTCATGCAGCTCAAGGTTTGGCCACCGCTGCAGATCACTCAACAAAAACAATTTTTAGCATGAGTTGCAATGATAATTCATCATGCAGTTCGAATGAATATTGTGCTAAACCTGTTGGCGTTTGTGGAAATGGTTCTGGTTATTGTAACAACTTACCTGAAGGACAATTCTGCCCGCAAGTATATGATCCGGTTTGTGGTTGTGATGGTGTTACTTACTCCAATTCCTGCGAAGCAACAGGTGTCGGTGCCAATGTTTTACATGCCGGTGCCTGTGTGCAGTAAATTTACTCACTCCGCAATGACGATCTTGTCATTGCGGTGAAAAGTTCCGGGTAAAAACAATATTGTCAATTACTTGCGTAATAAAATAATCATTTTAATGTGAGTGATTCTGAAGTAAACCATAAGCAGTTATAATCATATACTATACCCGTTTAATCCCGATCTTGTTTGCTCTCTGGTTTTTGTTTTCCCTGTTTTTGCTCATGGCCTTTGGCATGTTTACCATCGCTGTGATTTGATGCACCCCGTTCTTTTTTAGAATAACGGGAAGCATGTTTCTCAGCATCTCGACTTTTTCGATGCCTTGGTACTATAATTTCAGTTTCGTCTTGCGCGGTATTGCCACTAAAATCAGTGACCGTTACAAGTACGGAATATATCCTATCTTCCTTTGCCGGTGTTATCTTTTCAGCACGCAAATAAACCTGCCATTGACCATCAATTTGCTTGGTTTCCCAATCAGATTTTTCGCTATGCCGACGGTGATCACCATTGCTACTGATTTGAATGTCAACCAGTGGATTGCCGTCAACCAGATCAAACACATTGTCAATAGTTAAAGCATGTTTCATGCGATGATTGGCTGGCCAAAGTATTTCATCAATCACATTTAGCTGAAATGTTGGCGCTGTGCTATCGACCACCGTAATGTTTTGTTTAGCTGTACTGAAATTACCATTAGCGTCAGTGGCTTTCCAAGTTACAACTGTATTGCCTAATGGGAAATTTTGTGGCGCATCATGTTTAATATACACTGGAAAAATATCACTGGCTTTTGCCTGGCCGATGACGATAGGTGTTAATAATCCGGTGGCCTCAATCAGAATATCCGCCGGTGCTTGTAATTCAGGTTTAGTACTATCAATTACGGTGAGTTTAAGCGAATCTTTTCCTGTATTACCGCTTTGATCAGTTACGTTCACGGTTATGATATTTTCACCCAATCCATAATATGTCTTTTCTGGTTCGATGTGAGTAATTAAATCGCCGCAAGCACAAATATCACTGACATTATACTCTGATGTGAAACGCACACCGTTAACGTGTGTTGCTTCGAGTGTTAAATCCTTACCTGCACTTACTGTGGGTGCAGTTGTATCAATAATGCTGATTTTTTGTGTGTCAGTACTTTTGTTACCGCTACTATCAGTGGCTGTCCAGGTGACCAGGGTGTCACCCAGTGGAAATGCCAGTGGTGCATTATGACTAACCTTAATTGAAAATAAGTCAGAAGATTTAGCATTACCTAATGCAACAACTGTTGTCGGGCCAGTGGCTTCAACACTGAGATCTGATGGAGCTATCAATTCAGGTGCTGTGGTATCTACAACAGAAATAGTTTGTATGGCGGTTGTTTGATTACCACTGCTGTCGGTTGCCATCCATGTTACTTTATTATCACCCAACGGAAATACATCAGGTGCGTCATTGCTGATAATTACTTCGAAAATATCATTAGCACTTGCGTTACCAATATTGATGCTGCTTAATACGGCAGTTGCTTCAACGGTCTTATCTGTTGGTATGTTTAAAACAGGTGCAGTGTTATCCTGGATATTTATTTTTTGTATGTTATGTGTTTGATTACCACTAGTATCAGTCGCAGTCCAAGTGACGATGGTTTCACCCAGTTGAAAGCTTGCGGATGCATCATTGCTTATCTCTACTGGAAAAATATCTGTGGCGCTCGCTTGACCCAGTTCTACTAAACTGTTTATTGCACTGGCTTCCGTATTAATATCTGCGGGAATAGTTAGAATCGGTGCGGTGTTATCAACAAGTGTTACGGTTTGAATCGCTTCACTGCGATTATTGTTATCATCAATTGCAGTCCAGGTGATGACTGTTTTTCCTAAGGGAAAATCCACCGGCGCATTATGTGATATGCTGACAGGAAAAATATCACTCGCACTGGCCTGGCCAATGTTTAGCACTGAACGTAGCGCAGTTGCTTCGCTTATAATGTCTTGCGGAACGGTGATTAAGGGTTTGGTGTTATCCTGAACTGTCACATTTGTTACATCAGAAGCGATGTTGCCGAGTATATCGCTTGCGGTGATGGTTACTGCTGTCGTACCAAGTGGGAAAGTTGCTGGCGACGGATTGATGCTTACACCGCTAATCTGACAATTATCTGAGGCTTGATAGCCAACATCATGTTGTGTACCTTGTGTTGATTCAGCTTCAAGCACAATATCTGCATCTGCATTAACTACCGGCGCTTGCTTATCAACAACATTTACCGTGATGAAATCTACATGACTACCGCCTGTTTTGTCTTTAACGGTTAATGAGACTTCATGGCTGCCAGGTGGTATAAACGCAGGTGCATTTATGCCATTTAATATACCGAAAGGTCCTGACCAGCTGAAATCCAAATCTTCCTGATCGGGATCGTATGAGCTGCTGGCATCTAGTGTGATATAAGCACCGCCATTGCTACAAAGCTGGTCTGAAATCGGTGTAATTATGGCAACCGGCTTAACATTAACAGGTGGATCAAGCTTACGTAAGTAAACATCCAATTGGTTATTTTGGTCTTGGCTTTCCAGTGATGTAGATGTGGAGAATGCTGCGCGTGTACCATCATGATTAATGCTGGTTATCCGGTCAATATTGCGATCAATTGCTGTTCCACTGTTACTGACACTACTTAACACGATGGTGTTAAGAAAACGGTCGTAAATGAACATGTCATCACGGCCATTGTTGTCATTGTTGATTAGGTTGGTTGCGCTGGAAAAAAATGCTACAAAACGACCATTACCACTTACTTTTGGTGAAAAACTGCTGGCATCAGGCTGTGTTGAATTTTTATCGATTCGAATACTTTCGCCTTTGCTTCGATCATATAAAAACACGTCAATCTGATTATTTGTATCATCACTGATAATATTATTTGCCATGGAGACATAAGCGATAATATTTCCATCAGTACTAATATGCGCCTGGTCGCTGTGGCCATTACTCAGGTTACCTGTGTGGCTGAAAACGATGCGCTCGGTTTTCCCAGAGTTGCGGTCGTGCAAAAATAAATCATATTGATTGTTGGCAGAATGCTTATCAAAATTATTCGCCAGTGAACTAAACACAATATAACGTCCATCACCACTGATTGATGGCGAAAAACTGTCTTCGTCACCTGCATGACCTGCGTTATTGACACTGACAATCTGAGTTACATCAGTTTGTAGATTTTTAACATAAATTTGGCGTTTACCGCTGTTATCGGTAGTTACGAGATTGTTCGCAAGACTGCTAAACACCACAAACTGCCCATCTGCACTGATGGCAGCATCGTTGCTTTCTGCATTTGCCATTGAATTATGACTATCAGTGCTCACTATCTGGGTAGTACTGCTTTGTAAGTCATGTAAAAACACATCACTGGCATTGTTATTATCATTGCCTACTAAATTTGATGCGATGGAATAAAATACCACATAACGCCCATCAGCACTGATCGATGGATTAAAGTTGATACTGTTAGCGTTAGCGCCAGTGCTGCTTACGCTAATCCTATGAATGGCATTGGTGTTTAAATTCTTTACATAAACGTGTTGCAAGGAATTATTGTCATTAACCAGCGCACCCGCGTTGGATACAAAAGCGATTACGTTTCCGTCCTGGCTTAAAGCAGGTTGAAAGCTTGAGCCCAGGATATTGTTTCCTGTTTTTCCGCTAATTAACGTCGTTTCAGCAGCCTGTGATATGACGCTCGTCAGGCTTATCGCGAGCGCAAGTGCAGAGAGCCTAAATTTATTTTTTATCATAACTCTAGATCTCCGCGACTATACACAGGAATTTCAGTTTCCTTACCATTATTTTGTTTGGCTTTAACATGAAAAAAAATTGGCATGCCGGATTGAAAATAATGTATGGCGTGGCTTGTATTAGCCGTCCAATGAAAAACTGCTTGGCCCATAGCCGGTAAAAAACCGATATTGAGTTGTTTATCAAGATCATTAATTGAAAAAACGTTACCCGATGGTGCAAGTTTTACGCGATGTAAATCCTGATCTCCAGCATTTTCAATAAGCAAGGTTAGACTGACTGATTGAAAATCCCCGTCAATCTGAAGATCAGTCAGCTGATGACGAACATTAATGTGATCGCTAGCCATTAATGTAGAGCTGGTCATTAACATTAGGCTTATCATTATATTTCTAAGAACAAAATTACATCGCATAAAAACTGCCTTTTAGGGACTATGGGTCAAAGATTATTATTACGGTGTCGTATTGCTTACAGTCAGATCTACACTGCCTGTAACGGTGATACTGTTATCCGTTAGCCGGTAATTAAAGTTGGCATCATTTGGTGCACCAATGCTCGGTTCTGCAGTTCCATTTAAATTACCGTCTAAGCTACCAGTACCTGTGCGTGACGCACCAAGACCTGTTGGTGTGATGTTAACGAACAAATCACCATTGAAACTGCCGTCACTGTTTATTGGCATTTCAGAGGAGGAATTTGATGTCCAGGATTCTGAATTAATCTCTGCAGTAATTGCAGCAGTTGCAGAACTGGTGACGAAATCAACATTTAGTGAAGTATTGATTTCATTTAAGGTGCCGTTGTTAACGCCATCGGTAGGTACTGTGCTACTCACCACCTGGTAAAGCGCGTTACCGGAGGAGGGCAAAGCAATGCCTGAATCAACACTTTCAATGGAGAATGATTCAACATCTGTGAATAAGTCGTAACCTTGAGTAGTTGAAATAGAGACGGCCACATCTTGTGTCGTACTGTCGCTATTTGCTTCTACGGTGTTATCATTCTCTGAAGTGACTGCGACATCTTCATTTTGTTCTTCATTAGGCGTTGTTGATTGGGCAAAGAGTAAATCACCCGGTGCAGATTCCAAATAAACTGGTTCGGAAAAACTGTCCTGCATAAAACCATATTCACCAGGTGCAATATCGATTTCATTGCTTTCGTTACTCAAAACAACACCACCGTCCATAACGCTGACATATAAACCATCTTCCGCGTCTGTACAATTCGCATCACATAAACGAGCGCTGTAATCTGTACCACGAATACCGATAGTACCCACCACAGTCTTCACGCCATAAGCGCTTTTTTTCTCTTTACCGATTTTTCCGGTTATGGAGCGAAAGCCACCTTTCATTAAACTATAAAAGCTTTTATCATTTTCCTTATCATGTTTAAACTGGTATTCATCAATACGAAAACGACTGTTAGGACGAATTGCCAGTAGCGTTCCATCACTCATTTTTATTTGTGCCTGCCCACGCTCACTGGTAATGATGACATCACCAGCATTTAATTCGCCGCCTTTTTTTAAACGGTGTTCTTCACCATATGAATTCATGACATTGACTTTTCCCAAGACAAAAATTGCATTGCCTGCTACATTTTGTGCAAAAATGGGCGTTATTGAAAAAGGTAGCATTAAAAGTATCAAGCTTAGGTGTTTTTTAATGGCTAACATGGGTCACCTCCTTAGATTACCTGGTGACGAACAACAAGAGACGCCTGGCTTCTGCGATAGTCGTACAGATCAATGCTTGAATGATTTCGTACATAACTTAGGCTTGGTCCAATTGTCCACCGGGGATTGACGCGAATATTGAGTTTTAGTGATACGCGGCTGTTATTGTCTTCACGACTTTTACCGAAAAAGTCGTTATCGTAGCTGGAATTTATATAGCTAAATGCAGCAAGAAAATTAACTTTTCCATGATGATGAGCCAATAACACATTGGTATTGGCTCCAGTATATTTTCGTTTGTAAGGCGATTCACTTGCTATGGGATCGTCCATGCCAGAAATAACTGAAAATGATGTATAGAGTGAGTCTTTACTTTGTAGGCGGTCTTTGAATAGGTACTGTAAACCGGCGCTATAGTTATAAGTGTCTTTGATGGAGAACGCCTCAGCATATGAGATATTAGCAGCTCTCAGAGATGCGGAAATGCTGTTTGACGCAGTGAACATTTGTTGATGCGTGAACTGAACGACACTTTGCTGATTATTAAATTGTTTGTTGACTTCTGTTTTATTTAATTGAAGTTGTAACTTTTCCTGTATGGACTGAGTGAATTTATACGAAATTCCTGTATTGAGTGCGAGTCCATTCGTATTAACAAATTCAGCATCAGGATAGTCAAACTGATAATAATCAGCGCCTGCATTAAAATGTAGTTTTTTATTCGGGGAATAATTTAACAGTGTCTGGATTTTTGCTGTTGATAAAGTCGACGATGTTGCTTGACTATTATCGCTTAAGTCTATTCCTAAAAAATCTGATTTGTGAGTAGCACTGTTCACATTGCTATCGTTGCCGAGTCCGGCTTCCAGTATCAATTGATAGTTTAAGGCATGACGGTTTTGAATACGTGATAGATAAGCCTGGCTCATTGACTTGATGTTTGGTTTGTTGCTGGTTTTAATGATGTAGCTTAATTCATTACTTGCCTGCTTAACTTCTCCAACAGCATCATATGCTTTGGCAAGTGTGAATCGGGCAACATCTTCCTTCGGTGCAACCATAACAGCTCGTTCAAGTGCGAATATGGCCAAATTAGCTTTATTGTCTTCCAGTGCGGCACGACCCAATAAATAATCGTATTGCAGATTGCCAGCTTGTTCGTTCATTTTGCTTTCCAGCAGTGAAACTGCTTCTGCAGTCTTATTGTTTGAAAGCAAATACGAAGCTTCTCGGAGCAATTCGCTTTCTTCAGGCATGACTTGTACTGGAGTCAGCATAGAAAAAATAGTTATGAGCTTAACGCTTCGCCACATAGATACCTCATGTTTTTTGTTATTAAAAAATCAATTAATAATAAATTGGGTTATCTCCTGTGTATCGATCGCTGGAACAGTATCTACACGCAAAAACTGCGTAGTAGATCTCAACATTAGTACTTGCCGCAAAGCAATCTAGAGAAATTATTTTTTTATTTTGAACTATGCACGGTATAAAGAAAATTAATACATGCAGAGTAATTAATGATATTTTGTAAGAAGAGTAAGCGGAATAAGATAGGTTTTATGCACTATAGCGATGTGTATTTTCCAAGTATTGCCAATCAATTGGTTTAGCCTGGTGGTCAAATAAGTAGGCAATTGGCGTGGCAGTGGGGATTTCGAATTGTTCAACTTCTGCGATAGACATACCTGATAGCTGCATAATTAGCGCTCGTAGGGTATTGCCATGTGCACTGATTAAAATGCGTTGATTATCTCGTATTAATGGAACAACGCGTTCCTGCCAGAACTGCATCACCCTGACTTGAGTATCAGCGAGACTTTCAACTTCAGGCAATAAATTTTGCGGAATGTATTTATACATCTCATCAAAGAGAGGATGGTTCGGATCGTCTTTTGATAGCACTTCAGGTTTATCATGATAACCTCGACGCCACCGATGTATTTGTTGATCACCATATATCTCAGTTGCTTCACTTTTATTGAAGCCTTGTAAAGCACCATAATGTCTTTCATTTAAACGCCAATCCTGATGTGTTGGAATGTTGTTCTGTCGTAAACCATTCAACAATAAATCCAACGTATGTTTAGATCGCTGCAAGTATGAGCTAAATGCAACATCAAATTGCATGGCTTGATTTTTTAATGTTTTTGCCGCTGCAATAGCTTCGGTAATACCAGTTTCTGTTAGTTTCGGATTTGCCCAACCAGTGAATCGGTTTTGTTGATTCCACTGGCTTTGTGCATGCCTGATTAATACAACCTGATTTATTTTTTTCATGTTTTCTCCAATTAATGATTTAACTTATTTGTACTCATGCATCCCAACCCAAATAATCGATGCTGAGATCTTGTTCTGTTTTAAAAATATTCATGTGAATTTGATTCACTCCATAAAAATTAACCAACCATAGCCCAACATTAATGCGGGTATGGCGCTATATATTGTCGCCATTATGGCTGCTTTTGGTGCAGTGGCAATGGCAGGAAAAAGTGCATCGCCGTCATTTGCCATGGCATTAGCCATTTGCGCAGATAGTGGTACAGAACCGGACACGTATAGTGAAGTCACTAAAATCTGTGGGCCACAACCCGGTATTAAACCTATCAGTACTGCAATTGCAGGGATTAACGGTGCCCAAATATTGAATGCCAGCGCCAAATCAATGCCACTCGATGCGACAATCACTTCGTAAGCGACGAAAGAAAAGATTACCCAGGCAGAAACAAAATTAGTGCTGTGAATAACAGTCTGTGAAACTGATGGTTTGATTTTGCATTCAGTGTGATTATCGCAAGGTTTGTTACTGTTCTCGCCACCATTTTCAAGCCACATGGCAAACACCAATACAGCACCAATAACACCCAACCAGAATACAGGTGTTATATCCATCCATTGACGTAACCATTCGTCCATATCAATTTGAAAAGCACCTAGCAGACCCAAGAAAAATCCGGGAATCATTAACACTATCCAAAAACGTTCCAATGGATTTAATGAATTGTTTTTGTTTTCTGATGATGAATGATTAAGATTTGTCGCTTTTTTAACTGTGGAACGCATAAAATCACGACCGTGAATTTTATCGATGACATAACCACTGATGATACCGATAACAATACTCAATCCCAAGATGCCCACTGCCGTCTGCGGTTCGCGCGCCAGTAATAAGAACATTGCGTCACCCATGGTGGCTGTTAAGGTGGCAACGACGCCACCAAAACTTAAATAGCCACGTGTGTATTGCGTTATGGCAATGATGGCGCCTCCACAACCGGGAAATGCACCCAATAGTGCAGCGACTGGTACTTGCCATTGTTGGTATTTTTGTAACCACAAACCCAGGTCAGTTTTAAATGCGCGTTCTGCTGTAAATACTAAAGCCAGGGTACCCGCGACAAAAATGGATACTGCCAGGTAGGCATCACTTAGCGCTTCAATTACGGCATGCCAGCTTTCTGGAACCATGGCAACACTTAAAAGCAACACAAATGTTGCTGTAAGTCGTTGTTGTTTTGGCGAAATTTTCGGAAGATCAATCGATGGCGCGTGTCGACGTATATTTTGTACCAAAGCGGTCATCTCAATCTCTCCTTCAATAAATAGAATATTTACATTTCATGATTAATTTTACGGACATTGCATAGATAGTTAAAATCGTTTGTATGTATTGATGTGATAGGGTAATACTATTAATGGAGGTGAAAGAAAGAAAGTTTACGAACCAACAAGATGTGGCTTGTTTGCATGAGTGGATTTGTTTTAACCTGGATTTCGCAAAAACAATACAATCGGCTGGAAGTTCTTTAATTCTTCAGGTTTCGTGTGAGATGGTAGGCTTTGTAGCCCGGACAAGGTTTAGGTCGTCCGGGAGAAAACAGCTTAAAAAATAAGTTATCGCTTATGAGATAATTAAAATAGGTGGGGTATTTAAAACCACTGAATTGGCTTGTTATGTTTATGTTCTCTGTAATTCAATTTATCTTGCAGGGAACATCAAAGCGACTTCAGTTTGAGTATTAGAATGAGCGCGGAAGCTTGTGCTTTGGGTATCACCATTTTGTCTTGATGCGATCAAAAAATATTGGCCCTCGGGTAAATCTAAAAATAACCACGGTCCATAAGACACAGTATTTACAATCAACCGTCGTCTGGCATCTACAATCTCCACTGTCATATTTGCAAGTAGCTCGCTGTTATCGACAAAAAAAACCAGCTTTACATTAAAGTCATCATGAGTTTCCTGACGTTGATCAATTCCTATACCGGTTGACAACATGCGTGGTTCCACAGCGGATAATGTTTGCGCAAACAAGAATAGTATAATTAATAGACCAAGCTTTTTCATCGAGCACTCCTTAGCAAATGTAAAAAAAGCAGAAGTTATTTGTACTTGATTCGTTATTATCAATGATGAAAAGTTCAGATTGTTTATACTGATGTATGAATTGATTAAGTTAACAGCGCATTCTATACACAAGTTTACATTTTTGCAGTCAGTATTTATACGATATGGCTAACTACCCACTCAATCAAATATAATAGTTATTAATTAAAGAATATAAAATAGTTGATTGAAAGTCTGACTATAACACTCGCTTATTGCTCGTTGTGTCAGAAACTGCCTGTCCATTACATTGTATTTAGCTAAATTATGTCCAATAATAATTTTTACGTAATACGCTACATGGATCAGAAAAAACAATAACTCACACTGCAGGATAAGACGATGGCAAAGTGGTCCCAAGAAGATAGATCAATTGGCATAGTAACGCCACTGGGCGAGGATGTTTTAATTCTACAGGGAATGAGTGGTGAGGAGGCTATATCAGAGTTATTCACATTCCAGTTGGATTTGGCTTCTGATGAAGTCATTAAACCCAAAGATATCATTGGTAAAAATGTCAGCATCTGGTTGCGCCTGCAAAATGGTACTGAACGATTCTTTAATGCTCACGTAAGCCGTTTTACTGCAGGAGCCATGCAAGCGGAAGGCTACCGAAGTTACTATGCTCAACTGGTTCCCTGGTTATGGTTTCTATCAAGAAATCGAGATTGTCGTATATTTCAATCGAAAACCGTGCTTGAAATTCTGGAAGAAGTATTTGGATTTTGTGGTGTTGCAAATTTCCATATTGATTGTTCAGGTAATCATCCAACGCTGGATTACTGTGTGCAGTATCAGGAATCTGATCTTGAGTTTGTGCACCGATTGATGCAGGAAAATGGTATTTTTTATTTTTTTACTCACGAAGAGGGAAAACACACCCTAAACCTGATCGATGATGATGCACAATATTTGCTTTGTGAGGAGCACGAAGTTTTTCACGCTGAGGGTGATATTGCCGAAGATCATATTTCAAGCTGGGATCATGAATTCGAATTTTTTACTGGTAAATGGGCACAAAAAGATTTTGATTTTAAATCGCCTGGAAATGATTTGACCACCAATTCAACTACTGTGCTGGATTTTCCTGATGCCAAAAAATATGAAAAATTTGATTACCCCGGTGGCTATGGTGCCCGTGACGATGGTACTAACTTAACAGATATTCATATGGTGCAGGAAGAACTGGGTTATGAGCTTATCTCGGCCAGCAGTTCTTACCGAACCTTTGCATCGGGTGCGACGTTTACCATAAAAAAACATGTCTACTCTGAGGGAGAAGAAAAAACTTATGTGATCACCCGAATTAAACATGAGGCGTTTGAAGACACTTATACAACTAATGCCAGTGGACGTCAGATTTATGAAAATTCATTTACCGCCATTCCTGCAACGATACCCTATCAATGCGACCTAGGATATAAAAAACCCAAAATTTACGGCCCACAAACCGCTATCGTGGTTGGTCCTGAAGGTGAGGAAATTCACACTGATGAATTTGGTCGTGTGCGTGTCTCCTTTCATTGGGATCGTTACAATGAAGCTAATGAAAATGCTTCGTGCTGGATACGTGTATCCCAGGCATGGGCAGGACGATTTTGGGGAGCGGTGTCAATTCCACGAATCGGTCAGGAGGTGATTGTTTCATTTCTGGATGGTGATCCGGACAGGCCTATCATAACCGGTCGCGTTTATAACGGTGCCAACATGCCCCCGTATGATTTACCCGCTTATGCGACTATGACCACCATGAAAACCAATTCCAGTGTCGGTGGTGGTGGCTTTAATGAAATTCGTTTGCAAGATGAAAAAGATGCAGAACAGATTTTCATGCATGCGCAAATGAATTTCGATATTCGTGTGAAAAATGATCGTTATGAAACCGTTGGCAATGATCGTGGTCTGGTTGTCGAAAATGACAAGAAAGAGCATGTTAAAAATGAACGGCACGAAACGGTTGATGGTAATCATTATGAAAAGATCTCCGGTATACGAAACTTAAAAGTGGTTGGTGAAGAGGCCAAAGAGGTTGGAGAGCAATTGTCTTTGTCGGTGGGTGGTGATATGGCGGAGGAAATTGGTGGTGGCCATTCTCAGACGATCTCTGGTGACAGTTATATCAAGGCTTCTAACATTGTGATTGAAGGAGATAGCAATGTTACTGTTAAGGTCGGTCAATCCTTTATTGCCATTGAATCTGGTGGAATAACTATTGGAACCACGGGCGATATTGAACTGGATGCGACCGGTTCTGTCACTGTATCGGGCACGTCAGGAATTACAATTGAATCACCGGCAACAGCCGAAGTTACCAGTACGTCGACAACCGTAAGCGGTGACGCCATGCTCACGTTGGAAGGTGGTCTGGTTAAAATTAATTAGTAAAGGATGGAATAATGCCAAGCGCAGGAAGTGGAACCAAAATCAGCATTATAGCGCCGGAAGAACCATCTGAAGTGGAAGATGCCGACGAAGCTGATCCGGGTGAAGTTGCTGAGGCGAAGCAACAGCAAGTTATCAGTCGTGAGGGCAAGTATTCCGCGACGCCGGTAGCCGCTGCAACAACCAGTTCAACTGATGAAAGTGAGGAAGAACAGGAAGAAGAATCTGAAGAAGAGCCTACGCATTTCATTAGCTTTGAATTGAAATATGAAGATGGCACACCGGTTCCTGATGAACCTTACAAAGTTAAACTTTCCGATGGCACAGTTAAAACAGGAAAGACAGATAAAGACGGTAAGGTGCGTATCGATGGTGTACCTGAGGGGCAATGTGAAGTGAATTATCCAAGAATCGATAAAGACCAATGGCGTAAAGCATAGAGAGATAACAAGTCGTGGCGACTTATACATGCGATAAAAAAGGTGATCATACCGTTAAAATTGCTGAAGAAAAAGATGATGTCTTCAGCTGGGCGGTATTGTGGGATGCCAACAAAAAACTGCAGAAGAAACGTAAAAACCCGCTGGTTTTGTTTACTGGTGACAAAACTTATCGTGGCAAACCCGATAAGTTGACAATTCCCAAACCCATTACCGAAGCAAAAAAACATGATGTGGATGTCAACGCAGTCTACAGCATTCCAAAACCCACTAAATTGTGTTTGCGTATTCGGATTTTAAAAGGTGACTTTACACCAATTAGCAATGCAGATTTTGAACTGGAGGTGGACGGTAAAAAGCTTACCGGAAAAACCGATGATAAAGGTTTGTTGATGGTGGATGGCGCGGCCCCGGAAATTGGTAAAACAACCTTGTCTGCCAAACTCAGTGTTCGATTAACATCTGAAGATGCAGATGCGCCTGAAAAAGCGGATGATGATGACTCGCTGGAAGGTGCAGTACCTGTTACCTGGCAATTGCAAATCGGCAAGCTTGATCCCATTATGGAAAAAGCACCAGGATCTTATTGTGTTTCCGGCGTGCAACAGCGTTTGAATAATTTAGGAATTAATAGTGGCCCAGTGGATGGTCTGCGGAAAGTCAATACCATTGCCGCTATTGAAACTTTTCAGTCGTTATTTTCATTAACGGTTGATGGTAAACCTGGTCAAAAAGAAACACAGCCAAAGTTAATAAATGTTTATGATGAAGGTAAATTTACCGGCCCACCACCGGGTGAAGTTAATATCAAACATCCAGTACCGGAAAAGAAAAAACTGGAGACCACCGAAGCGGATATTGGTCATGTGGCGCCGGATTTTATTGATTCAGCCAAACAGTTTATCAATACTCTGGTGATTCGTCCTACTTATCGTATTACATTGGATTTAGGGGATATCGAAGATTTGTTTTTAAACAAGGCGGATAGCAAACGCGGCAGAATGGAGCGTATGCAGGTTGGTGGTTTGTTTTATTTCCCTCTGAATCACAAAATGGCCTGGAACAGCACAGATGATAAGGCAGGTGAGGCCTACCAAATTGCCTGGGACTATTACACAGACAAACTCAGTGGCAGCGATGATAATTTAATAAATCATATTAAAAACTTTGTTGTTGATGGTGGTAAATTACCGCCACCTGGGCCGGAAGATAATAACAAACCTGATACTAAACATTATGCCAAGATTCGCATACCCGGTGGTTATACTTACATTGAAAACAGCGGAAAATGCAAGCCTACACATGATGCCAGTTACTCTGTGGGGTTTGGTACCGACAACATGCCAGTGGCAGAAACCATGGCCAGGGCTGACAATCCGGTATTGGGCGCGATACCACTCAAAGCCAAGGTTGAAAAACGTTATGGTGAAAGTGGTGAGTGGAAAACGGCGAAAGATGTGAAAATTAATTTTCAGTTACTCAAGCCCTACGAGTTGCCGAATTTTGATGTGAACACTTCACCATCGGATCAAATTAATCGACCGCCATTACGAGAGTCGGATATGCAAACCAATACCAATACAGGTAAAGGTCCTGCCAAGCTGGATAAGGCCGTGAGTTCGGGTTTGGCTGCCGATGATCCACAAGTAAATAATTGTCATAAAGATCATGGCGGACTCGGTGGTAATCCTGTTCTCGGAAATGTATTTGAAGAAAATGTTAATCTAGCGAATTATGGTGCGGCGGCTGATAATAAACCACGCCCTGGATTTTATGCGGCCCATACGGGTGATCGTGCTGATGATATCGAAGAACCTTTTCTAAACATACCCACGGCTGCGACAGTGTCTGGTGACAAACACAAACATGCTGTTACAGTTAAAACTAACGACGACGGATACGGCGGCGTAATCTTTAAACCGGGTAAAGCAGGGGATAGTTACCGAATTCGAGTTTATGTAAACACCGATGATTTCGCCAGCGATGGAACCGGAATGGATGCTGTGCGGGTGGATACCGGTTCCATGGTTGTCTGGCGCAACGTCAGAATCAGTAAAGTCTGGCAAATGCCTTGTACTGATATTGCAGAGTTAGTACAAACACAAGTTGTCGAGCAAACGGAAGATGCTCTGGGTAAGTTTTTACATATTTTATCCGACACAACCAAAGAAACCATGTTGTTCGATACAGGTTTTACGGATAAAGATGAAACACATGTTGGCTATTCCACAGTGGATTTATCTGAAAAAGGTGATGCAAATTGTGCATACGATGGATTTTTTTGGCAAATGGGCCGGGCTTTTAATGAAATAACTCTTGACCCCGGCGCTGGTACGCCTGTGTTACTACAGCAAAGTGATTGGCAGGCCGCAATCGATGCAGCAATAACATTTGCGAAAGCCAACAATATTGCAGGTACTCGTCGAATTGATGTGGAAAAACTGGTAATACGTGACCCCGGTAAAGTTACAGCGGCTGATTCTTTTGTGTTGATTCCGCTACGTACACCGGTTGTTTACAATGCCATGTTGCCCAGTGGTAGTCCTAAAAAAATCCGTTTAACCGGTGCTGGCAAACTACAGGATTCGGGTGATCTGGATACCTGGTTTGATCAATGTCTTTTATACCCATTTGCTCATCATCTCGCTAGCAAGGGCTGTTTACCCGGTTTATGCATGTTACAAATACCCACCATCAGTACCTGGCACTATACGAAATTGTTAGGTGATTATGCTATTGGTCTGGGTTATCGAATCTGTGTCATGAATGCGGGAAAAGACAAATACCCCTATTCAGCATTGCAAACCAATACAAACGCACCAAGTCGTGGTCCTTATACCTTAAAACGACCGGGCACCACGAAAGACCTGGATGATTATGGATACAGTGCTTTAATGGCGCATGAGTGGGGACATTGTTTGTTTAAGGAGCATGCATTACCTAATCCAGCATCGGGTGCACGTTTGAGAAAACGCCATGATCCGGTAGCAGATGGTTATTGTGTCATGACCTATTTACCGCAGGAAGGGCAGTTCTGCGCTAAATGTTTATATGGTTTACGTGGCTGGAGTAAACTGAAGGACTTGCCATGATGAGAGTGTATCAACAATTTCGCCGAAGGAATTTATCATGAGCTTACGTATACAACTGAGTCTTGAAGATACTGAGCTCTTGTATCAGCAAAATGTTTACATGACTATTTTTCTGAAAAATGTGGGTGCGAATCCTCTATCAGTTGATGTGCCCGCTATGGATGAAAACAATCCCGTTGTTCATCTAACCAATATCCAAACGGGTGTAGAGGATACTATTCAACATTTTGCCAGTGCACGCGCGGCAGATATGGCACCAGGGCAATTGCCCCCGGGTGAAGTTGCTCAAGCAGGTTTCTATTTATTGGATTATGCACCGGAACTGGAGCCAGGTTTTTATGATGTGTGTGTGAGTTGGTTTTACGAAAACGGACAAAAACAAGCCAAATCAAATTCCATTCGAATTAAAATTTTACCAGACACACCAAAAAATATGACTATGGCTAATGCTGTTGGTGGTCAGGGTGAAATTAAATATGCTGCATGGATTAATCTGGCGGGTGATCCAAATTTGCCGCCTGATATTGTGCGTGGTCGATTTACTTTTAAAAAAGGCGGTGGTGTAAGTGAAGTGCAAAAAGTCACTGCCGCCAATGTGCAAAGTATTCCTGTTTTGTCTTCACCCATGGTGGGTAATGTGGCTGCCAGCCAATGGGTTGCCTGGTTGGGCAATGGTTCACTAAATTATTGTCACGTTGATGATGAACTGGGTGTCAGTGAGATCGCTAATGTGCCAGTTGCGTTTGAGGAGTTGGAAATCATTCCGCCAATTTACAGTGCTGAAGTTGAAGATACAACTGTCAGGCCTCTGGGTGGTGTTTTGTTACAGCATCCGCAGCCCGGTGGTTCTGAATTCCGGTTAGATACGGTGCAACTAGCTGCTGACGAGGCCAAGTCACTTGGTCACTTGATTGTCGCTGGTGATAAACCTGTCTGGGCTATGAGTCATGTACGTTCTTCTCAACAATGGCTGGTTACATACTTGCAGGAACAACAATCCGGTCTATTATTATCGTATTGTCCCTGGCCTGGTTTTCCTACCGAAAATCCAGCGCCCGTCAATTTAGCATTGTGGAAAAGTCAATTTATTGCGGCTAATGCAACAGTGGCGGCGGATGACACCATTCATGGTGGCATTCTGATGTGGAAAAAACCCAAAGAAAAACCCCGTAGATTGGTATTGGAAACCTGGACATTAGTCGGTGACAATATAAATACTCAGGAACATCCGCTGGATTGGCCGCCCAACCAATTGATTAAGGATGCTCGTGTCGGTGTTAGTGACACTGGCTTGTTAGTTGCTTTGCTTGCTGATGAAGAGGGTAACTGGTTTGTTACAGTGAACGGTGGTGAATTTCAACCACTGCCTGTCGAAATTCAGAAAACCCGACAAGTGCTGGACATTGCGTTTATGGAGGGTGAAGGTGATCCACTACTGGTTTGTGGCAACATATCACGAGGTTTTAATATACTGCAACTTGATGGTATGCCTCTACCGCCAAAAGAGCCTAAATAACAAGTTACAGCATTCGAAAACACAACCACAAATCGTGGTTGGCGTTGCATGTTTGTTTTTCTCACTGTTTCTATCATTTTCATCCACTGTCCATGCAGACGAGTCTCAGGATTTGCAAATTATTGTAGATACTGCTGAAAGGCACGTGCTGTTTCAACAGGATTTATATATCCCGCTGACATTAAAAAATACGGGTGACCAGGCATTATCACTTACTTTGCCAGCTATGGATGAGAGCGCTCCCATCGTCAAGTTAACTAATTCTGTTGATAATATTTCTCAGCAATATCAACGTGAAGTTGCGCGAGGTGCTGTACAACACGAAGCGGGAAGTTTGTTACCTGGTGATGAAGTGGAAACTGGTTTTAACTTATTTGATATTGTCACCGATTTGAATCCTGGCGGTTATAAACTGAACATAATCTGGCCGTACAATAATAATGTAAAGTTAGCTTCTTCAGCAGATATCCCGGTGAGTATTCAGCCAGTCAGTCCGCGTTATATGCACACCGAGAATGCAGTTGGTGGACGTAGCGATTTGTTATTTGGTGTCTGGACGAATAAAGACAAACAAAGCGGTAAAACAGAAATTATTCGTAGTCGGTTTTCTTTAAGAGCTGGTGGGGGCGTTGAGCACGTAAAAAAAGTTGCTGATTGCCACCGTTGTTCACCAGTGATTTCCGCACCTGCGGTAAATCAATTGATGACTAGCCAATGGATAGCGTGGACTCAAAAAGATCAGCTGTACTATCGTCATGTGGATGACAAGCTTGATGTTGGAGAGTTGCATCAACACAGCGTAAGCAAAAACAAAACGCAGATTGTTTCCCCATTATTTTGTGAAGAAGTTGTTGATACCCGCAAGCGACCGGCAGGTAAACTGATTTTGATGGAGGAAAATCCCGATAAAAAATCATTTGTGTTAAAAGTATTAGGCATTGGAAGAAGTGAAATTTCAACATTGAATGAGATCAATGTTAAAGGTAAAAAGCCGGTCTGGATTAAAAATCATGTAAATGCAGATAAAGAAATTCAAATCTATTTTCTACAGCAAAATGGCGGGAAGTTACGATTAAAAACACTACGAATAGTTAATTCTGGAGACAATAAAGTACAAATTCTAAAAACCTGGAAAGCCAATTTTATTGCAGCCAATTCCATTATTAATTCTAAAAATGATATTCATGGTGGAATTTTAATGGTGGGTAAGAACGATAAGGGCAAAAAAAGGCTGCTTCTAAGACGGTGGCATAAAGGATCTGGTGCGATAGATACAGATTACAGTGAAGTGAATTGGCCTGCAAATCGAAAAATAAAATCTGCACATATCAGTATTGATGATAACGGAAGACTGGCAACCATATTGAGAGGTACCAGTCGTTTTTGGCACGTGGTGAAACAAAATGGTGAGCTCAGCCCGGTTCCGGAATTATTTCAACAAAGTAGCAGGGCATTACAACTAGCATTCATGGAAGGCGATGGTGAATTGTTATTAATTGCTGGCACAAGGCAAAAAGGTTTTCAACTTGTGATGCAGGATGGTTCACCTTTGCCGCCGTCAGGTGCCAACAAGTAGCTTGACCTAAACAATCACTGTAAAAGATTAATGAATGCACTAAAATTAAAATATGGCACACATACTTTTTCTCGAATTGGAACAAGAAACCCACTGGGCAGTTTGTTCTGTTGGTCCGGCATATATTGCTGCTTATTTACGTTTACACAATCATAAGGCATCATTACTACGCATACCCTTAATGCCCAATATTGAGAAAATTGTCAACGAAATAATAAATATATCTCCAGATATAATCGGTATCTCTTTAACCAGTCGCCAATGGTTAAGTGCGAAGATAATCGTATCTAAAATCAAAAACGCCACTAGTCTACCCATAATCGCAGGTGGGTTGCATGCCACATTTGCCTCTGATTTGATTTTAACAACATCCGAGTTTGATTTTGTTTGTCTGGGTGAAGGAGAGCAAGCGACAAAAGAATTGCTGGATCAGCTGGACAAAGGTGAATCGAACTTTAATGCTATAAAAAATATCCGTTGTAGGGATCAGTCCAAATCGGAGATACGACCACCTTTCTCGCCTATTGATGATCTTCCCTTTATGGCAAGAGATATGTTGGATGAACAATATGGTGTCAGACATATCAGTACCCAACGTGGATGTCCATTTACTTGCAGCTATTGCGCTGCACATCATATCAATAATCTATATGAAGGCGGTTTTGTGCAATATGGTCGCCGTCGTTCGGTAAAAAATGTTTTGCAGGAGCTGCATGAATTAAAACGGGATGAATTGAATTACGTGGTATTTCTCGATGATACTTTTACCTTAAATCATCACTGGCTCACTGAATTCTGTGATGCATATGCGGAGCAAATTCAGATTCCGTTTTCCATCAATGCCAGAGCAGAAACGGTGAATTCAACTGTGTTACAACAGCTGGCTAAAGCGGGTTGCCGCCACGTTATCTATGGTGTGGAATCTGGTAGCGAACATGTTCGTAGAGAAATATTAAAACGCAATATCAGTAATGAAAAAATGATTCAGGCTTTTACCTGGACGAAACAATTTGGAATGTTGGCCACCGCTAATTATATGCTGGGCTTGCCGGGGGAAACAGAACAGGATATTCAGCAAACACTGGATCTACACGAACAATTGAAACCGGATGACTTTGGCTATTTTGTCTTTTACCCTTATCCAGGAACTGAGTTGTTTTCTTTGTGTAAAGAGAAGCAATATTTGCCCGAGAATTATTATGATTTACCTGCTAATCATCATCAATCAATTTTGCATATGCCAGGTCTGAGTCAGCAAAACATCACAGATTATTATGATAAATTTACAGCGTTGAGAATTTGCGAGCACACAAAACATGGTAAAGAGAATTTAACTGTTGTCGAACAAATGAAAACAGCAGCTGCACAGACTTAGGATTTAGGCTGAGGTTTTTTCTGCAGCAATAATATGGGTTTTATATAAGGTTGAACTTCGGTCATGCACGCGCACCCACCAGGGGTGATCAGCGACTTCTGCAATCAGTTTTAGATGAGTTAAAGACTGGGCATGTTCACCGGATGTTAATAAGGCTTTTAACAAAGGCTCAGCAGCACCATGGTCTGGTCCGCGCTGAGAATGACCACCAATCCAAGTTTCCAATGGTGTGGCTAGCGGTGACCAGTCATAAGGTGTACTCAGCAGCATATATCCTTGTGTTTGTAAAATGCGTTCGATGGATAACAACAAATCATGTGGGGAATTCACACTATCTAACAAGTTAAAACCGGTGGCCAGTTGAAATGAAGCATCATTAAAGGGCAGGGCGAGTGCGTCACAGACCCAAAAATCCAGATGCTCGCAATTTTTAAAATTTATATTTAACTTTATTTCGTCGTACACAATGCCAATACGTCGCAAGGGAAATTTAACTTCACCTTTTTGTAGAGCCTGCTGCGCAAGTCGTAACATGGAAAAGTTCATATCCACACCTAAAACCAATCCCTGGGTTTTTTGTGCCAGCTCAAAGCTTGTTCTGCCTACGGAACAACCCAGGTCAATCATATTATTCTCAGGCTCTTCGGGTAATAAAGCCATGGCCTTTTGTAAACAATTGACAATGCTTCCGGGTTTAGCATCGGATTGAGATAAAAACGCGTTATCGCTAATGAGATCCCCGTAGTGATCCCAGCCGTATGAGCTTAAATGTTGTCGTGTCGCATCAAATACCGTGGACGGACCGGCGCAATCACCCAGCACCGATTGGATGGTGTCGGACAAATTATCACGTAAACTAATATGAAAAAGATTATCGGAAATGTATTGGCGAATATTACGTACGATAATTGGAATACCGTCGATAATAGGATATTCCATACGGCAGTCAGTATCAGAACAATGCAATAAGCCTTCTAAAATGAAATTGTTTTCTTGTGAAACAATTTGTGCAAGTTTTAAAGGCGAAGATATCTGTCGATCATAAAGGCATCGCGGGCAAACCGGTTGAAGCGTTTCAAAGTGCGTCAGCCGCAAGTTGCATTAACCTCCGATCAAAACCGTGGGACATCCGGGAGGTAAAATCTTTCCTGTGGGGCTGGGAATTGGTGCTACACAACCAGGATGTGAAGTCATGTCACCTACCCGAGCTGCAGGCATATTTTCAATCAAGACGGTGGCTGAACCTTGTGCAATCATACCCGGGCCGTTGGGCACACAACCGGGCAACATACAGGGTGCTGTTGTGTCGGCAATTCGTGCAGCGGGCATATTTCCAATCATGACTGTTGCGGCACCTTTGATAATTGCCAGCGGTAAAGGTGGATGTGGCACAGGCGTAGGTACCGGTGCGGCCGGATGGATTGGCGCATGACAATGCGGCCCGTCTTGAATAACGTTGTCGCCCAATCTAGCAGCTGGATTACCCATGACATCACCTCAATAAAATTCTGTAATTTACTTAGTAAGTATAACTCAGGAATGAAAAGCCGTCGAATTTCAAATCATAAGCGAGTTGCTCAGGAATTGTTTCAAAATTGTCAGTTCAGTCCGTATAAATCGATCGAAAGAATCATATTATCTTGTTTAGGCCTAAAAATGTTATAGTAGTGATTCAATTAAAGCTAACTGCAACTTGAGTTGAGATATATGAACAAAGCTGAAAAACAAGCGCTGGAACGAAAGGCAATCTTTGAAACCAAGCAATGGATTCAAAAATTTATCATTGCACATGATATTTGTCCGTTTGCAAAAAAACCTTTTGAACAAAATCTCATTAGCTACAAAGCATCCTGTGTTTTAGAAATAGACGACGTTATTGATGTGCTTGTTGATGAGTTGCTCAACATAGATGAAATCTCGCCAGATGAAATAGAAACTTCTCTGTTAATTCTTCCCAGAGCTTTAGCAGACTTTGAAGAATATAATCAATTTCTCGATGTTGTTGATTCGGCTCTTGATGAGCTTGATCTTGTTGATGTCATTCAGGTAGATGCTTTCCATCCGGAATTTTGTTTTGCAGATTATGAATTGGATGATGTGAGGAATTACACTCGCCGTTCTCTCTATCCCATGTTTCACTTTCTCCGTAAAGACAGTATTGATTACGCACGCGAAACACATCCGGATGTTGATATGATAGCCGATAAAAATTCAGACTTGCTGCTCCAATTAAGTCTTGATGTTATTCAAAAAGAACGGAAATCCTGTTTGAAAGTTCAATGAACACCTTGGTCTGGTTGAGGTTCTTGAAACCTAAGGAACTGCAGTTCTCAATTGAAATTCCGTAATAAAAGAATGTATCGATATAAAAAAATCTGTGACAGGAAATATCCCGTTACAAGAGGACTAACACTTTAATGAAAGCAAAAATCATCAGTCGAGCAGATACCGATAGCCTGGATGCAATGGTGGAAATCAGTGACGTCAAGTACATGATCAGGGATAAGCTGAACAAAGATGTAGACGTTGGAGATGAAGCAAATATCACATTTTCCATCACGCTGATTGATGATTACACGACACCGAAATCCGTTATTTCAGCTAAAAACGATAAAGAGAAAAAACTTCAGCAAATAGCAGGCGTAAAATACCGCGCCTTTGGTGAAATTACATCACTAAATCCATTAACTATAGATTGCGGAATCACGAAATTTATCGAAGCTTTTTCCGTGAATGATTCAATAAAACTCGGCCAATTCGTTGCGTTTGACATTTTGGTATTGAGTGCCTATTCGGAATAATGCGTTTTTAAAGGCTGCATTGGAGTTGTTCCAAAGTTCCTTATCTTTGATACTCAATTTGTGACCATGTCCACACTTTAGCCACTCCCGCAAACTACCAACCGTACGAAATGTACACATGCCATGTAAACATTTCCAATAAGCAATTTTTGCTATTGGAGTCTATACTAAGGAGTATGCAATGCCGAGTGTTATGGATCTCGCGCTTTGTGCGAACGCGGTTTATGATAAAGAAGTTATAAAAGTTGGGCCATGGGTGCGGGTACATGCGCCATTTGTAGATGAATCAATTGGCTTTTATGCAAGTGTTTATATTCATGCAAATGGTGACGAAATGATTATTGCCTATCGTGGCACTGACGAAGCTAAAGATGTGATGCCTGACATCTCAATTTTTATGGGTAAATTACCCAATCAAGCGTTGCGAGCAAAAGAAGCGGTGCAACTATGGGTAAATATGTACAAGCATATTAAAAAAATTTACTTAACTGGCCACTCATTGGGAGGAGGACTCGCCTCACTTATAGCCGACGCGTATAATTTACCTGCAGTAACATTTAACGCACCGGGTATGGCAAGATCATCAATTCCAAATTGGCTTCCTGGCGGAATTAGGGAGATAGCTGCCTGGGGTAAAGCAAAATTTGATATTGATGCTGACATACTACATATACGTACAAATTACGATGTGGTGAGTATTGGTACAGGACCAAGAATGGGAGTTATTCATAATGTACCTGCGAACTGCGAGTTTGGGGTGAATAATGCTGGTAATTCTTTTGTTGTTATTCCAGCCTTAGGCGCGATAAATTTATTAACCACTATTGGGAAATATGCACTTTGTCAGCATAAAATGATAAATGTTATTAAAGCTTTAAAGGGAAATAAATTGTATACATCTCCGATAACTTTTTCGAACTTCTAATGTTACAGTCGATTTTATATAAATCGCTTTTATTGATATGTCTCATGTTAACTGTTGCATGTGCTGATGGTACTATTAGTACTGTCGAATCAAAAAAATTCCTTGAGAAAAAAATAGATAAATTTTTATATTCTCAAGAATTTGCTAATCGATTTAACCTTGATGAAAATAACAGTGTAAAAAGTTGGCGTGGAATGCTTGCTGTTAAAATTTACAACAACCCTGACAGCAAAGTTGAATGCAGTGCAAAAATATATCTTGGAAATGAAATAAATTTCGACTATCCCAGGCCTGATAATTTTATTAATATCTGGGGTTCTCGTTTTGAAGAAGTATTCTTTTTTACAGATGAATTAGCAGTCGAAGATACCAGAATGCACGCCAAATTGGCTTTTGATTCTGCAAATCGCATCTATTTACATGGTGTCCATGAAGGGAATATTATAATTCAATCAGGTTATAATATTAACTATGTTATGAAAGATATTGCTAACGGTATTACGTTTATTCAAACGCAAAGCGATTTGTGTTCTTTTTTTTCTGACAACTATGAATATTATCTTTTATTAAAACCAAAAGGTATCAATAAAAGCGAAGACTTTTATAAATTCAGGCTTCCAATAAACCTGTAATAAATAACTTGTAGGGTGCATCCATACACCAAACGCTTTAGTAAGAATCCAATATGAACCGGGTTTCGCAAGCTTCACCTCTTCTACTGTACCAGGGGTGAAGTTTACAACACCAGAGAAAATAAATTCATTACGATAGATTTTTATAGTATCTTGTTTCCGCGCTCTTGTGTTGAAATGCCTATGCTAGTCGATTACGAAGTTCGTTGAAGACTCCTGCAGACGGTTGTTGGAATTAGATTGAAATTATTAATCTAGAAGAGTTATTCTCATGAAGTACATAAAAAACTTAGATAATCTGCCTGATTGTCGGGATGGTTTCTCGAAAATAGAGCGCATTGTTTTTTATTGCTTGAAACAAATACAATCTGAGCGAGGTGGACGCAATGTGCCAGCTCCAATGCTCTATGGGCGAGTGCTTGAGCATATTAATATCAGTGAAGAGCAGTTTCAAAAAATCTTACAAAAATTAATGAAATAGCAAATTGTTTTAGGCGTGCAATAGAAAATAATTTATTGCCGTGTGTTAAATTAGTGAATGCTTTGCTTTTATTAACTCCTCGCTTAATTCAGCTTTGATTGGGACTATTATAAACCACGTTCCCATTCCTGTCTCAGGTGCACGGTATTTGGCGCAGTTTGTGCTGCACGTAATTTATCCAATAGTTTTTGTTTGTCTTTACCAAGTATGCCTTTGAGCACCAGATAATTGGATGCATGGTCGCTGCGAAAGATGGTGTTTTTTAATTGTGTGTGCTCCAGAAAAATTTCCATTTCCTTGAACAAATCTTGTTGACTGAGTGCTTCAAACTGGCCAGAAAAGGCGTTCATGAACCGTTTGGTACCTAGCGGAAAACTCACGACCAGAGTTGCCAGATATTTGGGTTGCGTGTCGTTTATCAGGTGTGCGGAGTTGATGGCATGTTGCTCTGTATATAACTTTCTTCCCAAACCATTCAAAAGCATCACCGAGCTGTTGATGCAGGCTTGATGCAATTTTTGCAAGGATTCCGCAGTTGTTGCGTAGCTTTCACCTTTGTTAACAATGTTCAACACTTGATCATCACCCGATTCAGCACCCACGTAAACCAGACTTAAACCGGCATCATGAATTTCCTGTAATTCGTTGACGGATTTATTTTTTACATTGCGAGGCAGGCAATAAGACGAGATCCGTTTTACGTCCGGATAATATGTTTTGATCAATGACAAAATAGACAATAGACGTCGAGTAGAAAGCACCATGGCATCACCATCGGCAAGGAAGATTCGCTTAACGTCTGGTAACTGTTTCTTAGCTTGTGCAATATCCTGTTTTATTTGTATTTCGTTCTTTGTTGAAAACTTTTTTTGCGGTGCGGTATACATTTCGCAAAAAGCACAATGATTCCAGGAACAACCATTAGTCACCTGGAGAATCAGTGAATTCGCTTCACTGGGTGGGCGGAATATCGGTTCAATATATTGCATATTAAATAATAACCCTTAATCCTTATTTCCAGTGCTAGATATAATAGAAGATTATTTGATTATACAGCAAATTGGATACGATTTGTTGTGCAAGGTATGTTATAAACATTCAGGTGTAGTCAGAAAAATTGAAGAACTGAAGCACGCTAGTTGCTGACACTTCTGATTGTTGATTTTAAATTTTCTGACTGACGTATGTTCTAATTTATAATACATACAACAGTTGGGGAACTACTTACCCTGGCATATGCATGTTATTGTGCTTATAGAAATGTAAATGTAAGAGCTGAATTGCACGGGAAATAGATAAAATAAAAACTTGGATACCAAAGTGATAGATTCAACAATTAAAACCGGCTTTAAATTTAATAATAGTTATGCAGATCAACTAGTGGGGTTTTATGCTCCATTTTCTGGCGATAAGGTGCCTGCGCCCAAATTGCTTCGATTGAATCATTCCCTTGCCGAAGAACTTGGATTGGATTTGAGTCTTTTACAAACACAAGACATCGCAAATATTTTTTCGGGTAGCGTTACACCACATGGCGCAACATCATTAGCGCAAGTTTACGCCGGTCATCAGTTTGGAAGTTTTAGCCCTCAATTGGGTGATGGAAGAGCGTTGCTATTGGGTGAGGTGATTGATCGTTTTGATAAACGCCGAGATATACATTTAAAAGGATCAGGTCGTACACCGTTTTCCCGTGGCGGTGATGGCAAAGCTGCGCTTGGGCCCATGTTGCGTGAATACATTATCTGCGAAGCAATGTTCGCGTTAAAGGTACCCACAACTCGCGCTTTAGCCGTAGTAAGTACGGGTGAAAAAGTCATGCGTGAAAATATGTTACCCGGTGCTGTGTTCGCACGTGTTGCGGCAAGCCATATTCGGGTTGGCACATTTGAATTTTTTGCCGCTCGAAATGAAACTGATGAGGTGAAGAAACTCGCTGACTATACAATTCAACGTCATTTCCCGACATTGAAAGAAAGTGACAATCCGTACCTTGCTCTATTGTGTGAGGTGCGCGATCGACAGGCATCACTGTTAGCCAAGTGGATGTTATTAGGTTTCGTGCATGGTGTAATGAACACGGATAACATGACTATTTCCGGGGAAACTATTGATTATGGACCGTGCGCGTTTATGGATAGCTATGACCCTGCCACCGTCTTTAGTTCCATCGATAGACAGGGGCGTTACGCATATGGCAATCAACCACCCATTGCCCAGTGGAATCTGTCAAGGCTAGCTGAGACCTTGTTGCCGTTCATTGATTCAAACAGTGATGTAGCAATAGAGTTGGCCACCCAGGAGATTCAAGTTTATTCCGAACAGTACTATCAATATTGGTTAGATGGCATGCGTAATAAATTGGGATTAGCGAGTAACGAGCCCGATGATCTAAGTTTGGCTAACGAACTCCTTCAATCCATGGAAGGGCAAGATGTGGATTACACTACACTGTTTCGTCAGCTGGCAGAATCATTACGTGGCAACAAGGAAAGTGTAAGAAAGTTATTTAGTCATGTCGAAAAATTTGATCAGTGGTATGCGAGCTGGCTTCAGCGATTGGCGCGTGAACCGGTGAGCATTGATGCTCGCATTACTGCAATGAATAATGTAAATCCAATTTATATTCCACGTAATCATAAAGTAGAAGAAGCATTACAAGCTGCGGAAGCTGAATCAAATTTCGCGCCTTTCGAAAAATTGCTTTCTGTTCTCGCCAATCCGTTTGAAGAAAGATCAGGTCTGGAAGCATTTTCAGAACCCGCACCTAGCGATTTTCCACCCTATAAAACATTCTGCGGCACCTAAGCAAGGTACTCTTCATTATACACATCTCACTAAGCAAACACTGACTCATGTATAGCCAATGCTTCCAGATAACCTTCCAGTCTTTGAAACCCTGTCCACAATGTTTTTACGCCAGGCTCGCCGTCACCTTTTCTTGCCAGAAAGCCACCAATTTGTGCTAACAATCTGACGATCTCATATAAGGTCGGTGGCTTTTTTGGTGGCTTGGTTTTTTTCTTCATGACAAAAATGGTTCGCCATTCTTTTTCGGTAAATAACACCGAACAAGACAGATCTGGAAATTCCCGACTCATCATCGTCATGGTATGTAGGCGCCAACTGACAATCAGATATAACGCAATCCCGTTCAACAAGCGCCGGTCC